>Ga0123341_1002984_pt1 | contig 14291 bp, 4 predicted proteins | sample Turbeapinknodule_FD_89959 | JGI IMG/M metagenome (GOLD analysis project Ga0123341, IMG submission 89959) | Root nodule microbial communities of legume samples collected from Mexico - Turtle bean Mexico pink nodule | ecosystem: Host-associated > Plants > Roots > Nodule | place: Mexico: Nepantla... | reverse complement strand
CTTATTGGTTGCATACCTATATATAAAGGAGATTTTCCATTATAACCGTTTTTGGTATACACAAATTTATTCCTAGTTTATTTTTATTAATATTTTATTAATTTGTTTTGGTTATTTTGTCATTTTATAATTTCAGCGGTTAACAAATTACTTTTTTAGTTTTAAAAATTTATTTCATTTATTGTCACTTAATGGTTGCATACCTATTTATAAAGAGAATTATCCATTATAACTCATTATAACGGTTTATTGTGTACACAAATTTATTTCTATTTTATCCTTATTAATATTTTATTTTATTAATTTATTTTGGTTATTTTGTCAATTTATAATTTCAGCAGCTAACAAAATAGTTTTTTAGTGTTCAAAATTTGTTTTATTTATTGTCACTTAATGGTTGCTAGGTGTGGATCATTTTATTTGGAGAGAGTGAAGAAATTGGTACGCTGCTGTTCTAGACTATTTTTTCAATTACTATTATACAATTATAAATTTTCTATTTTATCTTATTAATATTTTATTTTATTAATTTATTTTGGTTATTTTGTAATTTCAGCGGTTAACAAAACAATTTTTTAGTTTTAAAAAATTATTTTATTTATTGCCACTTAACATGTAGACCACGTTATTTGGAGATAGTGGAGAAATCGGTACGCTACTGTTTAGATTATTTTTTTTCAATTGCTATTATACAGTTTTGAATTTATGAAATTTGTGATTGGTTGTATGTTGACTGTTTTATTTTTAGTGACACACTACAAAAAAAATCACTTTTAGCGACCACCAAAATTGGTCGTTAAAAACACAAAAATCGGTCACTAAACACATTTGCTTCTATCAGTTATATGATGAAGTTCAGAGTAATGATTTCCATATGGAGCGTCTAACAGTTATATGATGAAGTTCAGTATACAAAGCTTCAACAATCATCATTTCTACATCTATATAAAGAGCTTGAAGTTAAAGAGGAAGAACAACGAAAAGAAAAAGAAAAGAACTAATATTACAATCACTATGTAGAATTCATATCTGCTAAGGGTAAAGCATCTAGTCTATTCAAGTTTTGTGCTTAACCATTGTAAATCTTTCATATTGTGAAGAATACCTTATGAGCTTTCAGTGTTCTCTCTTAGAGAGTGTTCTTCATGTCTTGAGAGGTCTTAGTCTTAAGGAGAGATTAAAATTGGTTTGCCAAGAGAGGTGCAAAATACTTATTGCTTGGACAGGTGTAGAATACTTGTTGTTTGGAAAGGTGGAGCCTAGAGAGGTGATAATACTTGTTATGACTGATTTATTGATTAGTGAAACCTCTTAAGCGATTTTCTTAAGGAAGAAATGGATGTAGTCCAAGAGTTAGGGTGAATACTTGTTATGACTGATTTATTGATTAGTGAAACCTCTTAAGCAGTTTTCTTAAGGGAAAAATGGACATAGCTCAAGAGCTAGGGTGAACTAGTATAAAATTAGATTTTTTTTTTTGTCTGATCTATTTGCCTATTAGACGTTGTATCTGCTTTATCTATCAACTTGCAATTTGAGTTTAGGCTCCATTCAACCTCCCTTTAGGAGCCAGTTGTACCTATAGTTGGTATCAGAGCTAACCTCACGAGTTAGTTCTTAACACAACTTAAGGAAAAATCCTAAGTGAACTCATGGAATTTGAAGGACAAGTTGTCAATAGGCCACCTTATTTTTATAATCATAATAAAAATTTATACAATAAGTTTGAGTTTTTAGAAAATTAATGTATTTCTTTTTTTAAAATTGTGTTAGACTCGTGGTAGAATTGTTAGAAATTCAACAAATTCAATAAATATATATATGAAATGGAAAAGAAAAAAAGAAAAAAAATGTTTTTAATTTAGATTGGATTGTATGTTTTTGGATTGTGGTTGCAGGGCCTTTAATAATGAATGGTGATTTGGGAGGAAACCTTCCAAAACTTGAGTTGAACCCATATGGGTGGTCACAGACATTGAATATGTTATACATAGATATGCCAGTGGGCACAGGATTTTCATACTCAGAAACGCAAGAAGGCTATTACAGTGATGACAAGTTATGGGTGGAGCATACTTATCAATTTTTACAAAAGGTCAATCATTCTTCTCAACCTCTAAATTTCTATTCTTCATCCATTTTAATGCCATGTTTTAGTATTAACTATATTTTTCTGTATTTTCATATAAAAAAATTCACAATAATACATTCTAATGATTTTGATATTAAATAGTTAAGATATCTAAAATTTGGATTAGAACTATAAGACAAAAATATATATTTAACTTCATTTTACGAGTACTTTACTATCAAATGCAAAATTTTATAACTTCAACTTTTTCGCACATCTCACGTTTTATAATCTTTACACATTTTAATAATTATAATGATTAATTATATTGAATTCTAACACATATTTAATAAATCCGTAAAATGAATAAATTTTAAAAAAGGACTATTATGGTAAAGTAAGATAAAATGGATTTACATAGTATCCAATGGGCAGTTGTTTAAGTAAGCCTTGTTTTAGAATAGAACACCATATCATGCTTAACAATTTTTACGGTTTTTCTAAATGGACCAGAGACTTAAATTGATCTAATTAAAAATATTTATTATTAAAAAATACTATATAACTAGTTTTAATATTTTTAGAGGTAGCTTCTTTAATGAATTTTGGTTCATACTATTTTTTTTTCCTTTTTAATAATAGATTTTTATATAATAATAGATTATTGTTGAATCATAAGTAGCAGTCTAACAGAGATGTAATGGTATCTATCATGAAGTTTTATAAAAAAAAATACTAATGTTGTCTAAACCTTAAACAAGATTACTAGTAAATAAATTGTTGTATGAAATAAACTAATCTTATCATTTCATTTAATATAGCTGATAAAAAAAATAACATTGTTTAAATAAGTAATTTTGTAAGCCAATTTATTAGGTCCAATGCAAAACCAGGTAAGTAGTGTTTTTTAACACTTTAAAACTGTGGGTTATGACTCACCTTTACCGATATCTTGACAACATAAATCGGAGGTTACTTACCGTAGACAATTAATTAAAATTATTGAGAGGTTACTTACCGTTCATAATTAATTGTTATTAAAGGGAGGTTACTTACCATTAATTGTTTTTATTATTGTTGTCTCCTAGAACCACTATATATAGTGACTTTCCTGATAAAAAAATAAAATATAGTGGCTTCCTTCCAATGTAACACACAACAAACATCAACATACACTTGCTTCCTCTATCTTTTCCTCTATTTCTTCTCTTGGGTGTAAGTGTTTAACCTATATAGAGAAAATTTGTTTTTGGGGTTATTTATCAATTAGCCTGAGAGGAATTCATTGTACTCCTAGTACCATTATAGTGAATGTTTTGCCTCTCTCGCCGCCGGTGGTTTTTTACCTCTATTTAAATAGGGTTTTCCACCTAAAAATTCTGATATCATTCTCATTTTTTCCTTGTTACTTTAATTTCTCATAATCTTTGGTTGAAATTATAACGCTTCTCCCTACAAAGACTAAGATAAGCTCCCAGCAAATTTGATCTCACTCATCCAATTAAGTATGTACTTTATTTTGTAAAGATATTTGGAATTTAACATTTGAATTTTGTTCTCTTGTAACAAGTTTAATCAATGAGCATGTGCAGTGGTTTATTGATCATCCAAAGTTTAACTCAAATCCATTTTACATTGGTGGTGGATCATATTCAGGATTGATTACAGGACCTCTTGTTCAAAAGGTATATGAAGGTAACTACGACACAACAAACAATGTCAATTAGTTTGATAATAACCTAAATTTGGCCTTATAAGATTTTCTTAATATGCTTCCTCCAAGAGCAGGTTATAAAGCAAGACAGAAGCCACTGATAAACATCAAAGTATTAACACTGTCGAGAGTATTCTTTTGTTTTGCTAAAGATGTTGTGTTTTACAATATATAATTGTCTATCATTTTTGTCATAATCAGGGTTACGTACTTGCGAGCCCAGCTGTTGATCGGCATACAGAACTGAATATGAAAGTTCTGTATGCATACCAGAGGAGTCTTATATCCCCAGCACTCTATAAGGTTATTTCTCATCATTATTTTGTTATGTTTGATGAAAGAAAAATTAATTTAATATCAAAATTTCTTTTATGATAAATGTTCTCTTAATATATTCAGAATAAAAGTTTTGCATAAATGTTCTATAGGTACGTTTTGTGAAAAATATGAAATCTATTCGACATTTATTTTTTGAATGTTCTAATATATTGCATATTTAGAATTGGGTTCGATAAATTTTTCTTACTTCTCATCATCTCTCTAATAATGATGATCTTCTCTCTTTTATTAAGAATGACGGTAGTCCTTTGGTTAAATTGATTAAACTTCCTTTGATAATTTTTTTCTATTTAGATGATATGTATGCTAGATTTCAAGATAAAATTGAGATTTTTATGACTATTTCAATAATTAAAGATTTAACTTGTCTAGTGAGAAATTCGTCTAAAACTTCAATGAAGAATGATAAAATGATTAAGTTTTTTTTGTATTAATATTCGTAGTGGTAAAGTTGTTTGTTCTTTTCCTGTTGTATGCGAGTTTCCTTTACTAGGTTGGATTAAAATTAACATTGATGGGCCTGTTAGAGGTATTTTAGTTTTGCTATTTGTGGATGTATTTTCTTTGAAGTATGAGAGAATTTATTGGTGTTTTTTTTTTGCATTTCCGGAATTTCAAGATAAAATCTCTGGTGCTATCATATCAAATTAAACTTATGCATATGATTTTTGTTGAATTTGTTTGCATATTCAAGGGTGATATTCGAATTGATTAGATGAGTTATATATTAATGGATTAGACATGACTATGTATAATATTTAAAAAGATATATAGCGATATGCGTGTGTTATTTTTTTTTTCGTCGTATTCATTTTCTTTAAATTATTCAAATATTTTTAGTTTATTTAGTATTATATTTTAAAATTTATTTACTTGAAAACATTTTTGCAGTCTATGAAAGAAAACTGTAACGGTGATTATGTAAACATTGATCCAGAAAACACAAAGTGCGTCTCAAATTATGAAGCTTATTCTGAGGTTAGTATTAATTCTTCACTTTGGTTTACTAATTTAAGAGTTTGATTGAAAAAACTTATAGATATAGTACATAAATCAAATTATAAAAATGATTTTCTATTAGTTTCTTTAAAATATGAATTTTTATTTACGTATTGTTTTTTCTTTCCTTAAACTATTTTGAAAGAAATTTTGTCTGAACAGTGACAGAGTTTATTTAATTTTCTGGTTAACATGCATAACAGTATTCAATAATGGATTGATTTGCAGCTAGTTCGTTACATAAACGAACAACAAATTATGGAACCTCTCTGTGTTACTACGCCTGGTTTGAATCGAGAAATCTTAGAAGAACTTGAAGATCCTCCAACATTTTGGTGTAGAGTTCAGTAAATTCTTCTCTCTTTAAACTTGTGTTTTGGCTAAAGGAATTACATGATTTTTTTTCATATTCTTTATCGAAAAGAGGTAAACTCTTTCAATAAGAAAATTAAACATAACTAGAACACAATTTCAACCTCATCCAGAAATTCTTACTATCACACTATCAACACAACTCAAGTGAAATTATCTATTTGGCTCATTTTTATTTTTTTTATCAACAATAAAAAATATATATACATAAGAATCACTTTAGAGGTGATTCAACCCTTATACAAAAAGGTATGAGCAGTTTAAGAGTATAACACCTTTGAACCATCTAAAAAACAAAATAGCTCCTGACAAAATCTGACAGAAACTTCCTCCGACAACCCACTAAAACGAATACAAACAAACCAAAGGGCAAGACACCAATCAGAAAACGAAAAACTAGCTGAGAAAAATTTAGATGTGAATCAAACTGAAACCTTCAACTGAGCTAAAGAAAATATTTCAGACAAGTCTAGAACTCTCTAATTAAAAACTATCTTATTTCTATGACGTCAAATATCTGTTGACATGGATATAGCTAAGGTTTATGTTGTTTTGGATCACTCAATTAAAAAATAAAACTAATACTTCTAATATCATGATTAGCTAAACTCTTAGAACAACAATTTACTTTTCTTTATAAGAAATTTTAAAATTCATCATCTTAAGTTAACATGAATTTATGAATTGTGTTTAGAGCTATTATCATATCTTTGTTGACAAATGGGCAAATGATGAAAGTGTGAGGAAGGCCCTTCATGTAAGAGAGGTAATGGTGCATTGAATAATTTAATTTAATTATATTTGAAGGGTTAATTATTTATATATGAAAGTAATTGAAGAAGTAATGGTTTTTGAACAGGGAACTAAAGAGGAATTCCTGAGATGCAACAGAACAGTGGCATACACCCTAACATGGCTAAACGTAGTACAATATTATCGGAATCTCACTAAAGCCAACCTTCAAGCTCTCGTTTACTGGTAATTAACATTTAGTTAACTTCCACACCAAAACTCTCTCTCTCTCTCTCTCATTTTTCATTTTTAATGACTGTTGTTTAAATATTTTTAAAAAAGTGAAATATATATATATATATATATATATATATATATATATCAACTAAAATTAACTTATAAATAATTAATTATCATTCAAAAGATCACTAAATAAAAATTAATTTTAGAAAAAAATAATAATTAATTACTATATTAATCAAATTAGACATTAGTTTCTAAATTAGTTATCTAGTCTTTTAATTACAACTTTAAAATTTAAAATTTGTGTAGTTTTAATTATATACCAATTTAGAAACTAGTTTATAAATTGATTAATAATAGAAACTGATTTACATACTAATAAATTTTTAATCTCTATATATAGTAATTAATTATTTTTTATCTTTAAAATTATTTTTTTATTTAATGATTATATTGTAATGTATATCTGAAGAGATGTTCTTTATTTTTTGAAAATATTTATGAAAAAATTATGAAAATAAATTATTAAGTACTAATTGTTGGATTATGATTAATTGCAGTAGTGATCTTGATATGAGTGTTCCACATATGGGTACACAACATTGGATCAATTCCTTCAACATGACCATACTTGACAAATGGCGAGCATGGTTTGTCGACGGTCAAGTTGCCGGGTAATTAACTTAATTATAATATTTAATTATCATCCTATTTATTTCCACTAATATATGTTTTAGTTTATAAATTACTTTTCAAACTTTGTAGTTCTTCAATTTTCTCTCTCTCTCTCTACTCAAAATTAAAGGTGATATATGTTTTTTTTTATAAGACTCAATTTATAATATCTGCACAGACTATTTTAAACTAAAATACTGCATAATTAAGGAAGAGAAAAATTATATTAGCAAACAATTACAAGAGATAAGAGTACATTAAAAATACATAAGTATGGAAACACATACATTTATGCCAGTATATCTTAATAAGTTTAAGCAATATAAAACATCAACGCGATTTTTTTATTTATTTTTAATTTCTCTAATAATTAATTTGGTATATTTGTCTATCATTCTGTCCACTTTTTCAGCTCTTGATATTATATCTTCAATTTTTTTTAAAAGAAGAGAAACTATATATGTGGCATCATATTAATTAATTACATGTTCCTTTGAATATTTCACAGGTTCACAGAAATCTATAAAATGAAAGAAGATCACTTCTTTACATATGCAATCGTGAAGGCAAGTAACCATAAGTTTTAAGATTAATTATTTATTTGAATTAATTAGTTATCATATTTTGGTAATATATATTAATTAATTAGAGATCTCTCCAGAATTTTGATTATGTGCTTTGTCATTGTAATGTAATGCAGGGTGCTGGACATGTGGCTCAAACATTTAAACCCAAGGAAGTTTATCATTTGATCAATAGATGGTTTTCATTTTCTCTTATCTAAGATTATGCTTCACGTTAATGGATTTCTATTTTTTTTTATTTCTATTTACCTATGCAGAATTTTTCCTTTTCGATATAGTGTCTCTCAAATAATCATTTCTTTTTGTAATTTATAAAGTTGAGACAACCGTTATTATAGTCACCTTAGTTATTTGATTAATATGTAACTGTCACATACAAAATTCTATTAGATGAATTTACCATTCTCTCTAGTATTACAATTAATCTTTCTTTTATGTATTTTTTTTTTATAGTTATACCTGCATAATAAAATTTAATACATCATCAGTAACCTATTCGATATAAGCAATTAATAGAAAAAAAAAATCTCTTGACATAAGGTGAGACTATTACACCTGTTGGTGCTATTATTCTCGTTGCTGATGTTGTTGTATAGAAAACTAATAGCTCTAGTATTTTTGTGGTTGTTAATGGACAAAATACAATTGTTTCTAATGCAAATTTTGTTGTTGTTGCTGCTCCGGGAAAAAAAAAAAATGTTGTTTCTAAGACATATTTTCTATGTTGTTGGGATGCAGGGTCCTACTATTTTTCAGGATTCTTCCGTTGAAGTTTTGTAGGTCAAAAGATAAAGAAATCTGTTGTTGAACTCTATTCTTGCAGTTGATGATACAAAGGTTGAACCAGGATCTCATATTGATATTTATGTTCATATGACTCAGATGATTTGCTACAAAAAAAAGGACCCCTTGCATACTAATAATTTGCGACCTCTTGAAGAATCCTCTCAACTCAATTTTGCATCTAATGCAACGCCTCCTAAATTTGTTGCTGACAAACGGATTACTTCTAAACTATTTCTCATGATTTGGCTTTGCAAAATTATTTTGAATTTTCAGATGATGATCAAGAAGCTCATGAGTCACCTCCGACCATCTTGGCAACGAATATAGTTAAATCTACCTTGACTGATATTTTTTTTAAAAGAAGCTAATTTGGTTGCTAAGGGTGAAAAAATGGATGAAGATGAATCATTAAGTGAAGAAGAGGAACAAGTACAAACCTCCAAGAGACCGTGATGTCCTCCTAAAGTTGGAGTAAAAGTCAATAAGAAAACCTCTAAAGCAGATCAATCTAAGAAAAAGTAATGGTGTGCATGATTATCATCGGGTTTTATTATGGATGTTATATGCAAATGGGGTCAATATGGTTGGTTTATTGACATTCAATCATTCCTCTTTATGTCATTAAGAGCTACGCTTTAGAGAAGACTCTTTTGTTTGTCTTCTTGTCTTTATTTCGTTTTTCCTTTTTTGGTTTAAACTTCCAATGTAGTTGCTTAGATTACTCTTGGGAAACAAAATTATTTTTTTTGGAGCTATCACCTTGGGGATTTAAACAAGATATAATAATCATGTGAAGAAATTTAATGAGTCTCATTTATCCCGATTAGTCACTACAAAATTAATTTATACTTGTCTACAATGAAAGAAAAGGCAATTGAAAACTTTATATGAATATGATATTTAACTTTATATTATTTAATCTATTTATATGCTATTTGTTCTCAATTCCTCAATGTTTCTTGTAAATGATAATATAAAACACATATGAATAGTGACAAGTGAATAAATGGTCTCCTCATACATTGGACAATTCTCTGTTGTGATACAAGTCACCTTCTTGGGCATGCAATGGAGTGTGGATGCCCAGAACAATACTGTAACTTTTAGGGGACAAAGATCAACACTCTTGACCCTCCTTGATGACACAACTGTTAGAATTATAGGGCTAAAACAAGAGGGGGTGAATTGTTTTTGAAATATTTTCTCAAGTATTGAAGCTAGAGTGAAAGGCTATGAAGAATTAATCAATGGAAAATCCGTCCAGCCAAATATAAAACTGTTTTTAAGCTTGATGCAGAAAATCAACCGGTTGTTTTTATGAAACAGTCGGTTGTTTTTATTAGCACTTTATAAAAACAAAGTTAAAGCAGTTTAAAGAGTGTAAGGATGGTTTATACTGGTTCACTCAACATCTGAGCTACATCTAGTCCTCAGAAACCACTGAGAATACATTATGTAATCAACCCTAGATTACAAGCTACACACATCAAGAGTGATGATCTTAAACCCCTCAAGAACACACACCACTCCTTGGGAAAAACCACACCAAGAATGTTGATCTTGATCCCCTCAAGAACAAAACTTGAAAACTCTTTTTGATTGATCTCTCTTACTTGGTTAATGCATAGGAGCGTAAAACCACCTTTTTATCTTTCAATCAAATGGTTAAAACAGTTACAACAAAAAACTAAAAGTTGTTGGAATCATTTAAAACAGAAAAACCACTTAACAAAATTTTGTTAAGGTTTTCAGAAAAACAATCAGTTGATTTTTCAAAATAATCGATTGATTTTTGTTTGACAACATTAAAATCCACTAAGTGTCAAACAACATGTTGTTTCGAAATTTCAACCTGTTGAAATTTGTTTGACAACAGAGACAACGACAAAGCTTTTCCAAATCATTTTAAAATCTACTAAGTGTCAAACAACCTGTTGATTCGAAATTTCAACTTGTTGAAATTTCACTTCCTTTTAGAAAACCCATCTTTTCAAAATGTTAAAGATTCAATTGAGCTTGGATCATCTTAAGGAGTGAATTAACAAGTTTCAAACAACTAGACACACACACACAACAACAACAAGGTCTTCAAGCTTTCCACTTGGATTTGGAGACATCAAAGCATCTTGTTCAACAAAAAACTACAATATACATGATAGCCCTATAATTGTCACTTTCACTATCTGATGAGGACCAAGGAGAGAGGACGCCTGAGGCCCAAGCCCAATCCTAAACTGAGGCCCAAGCCCAACCCATGATTACATCATCCACCATGCCTCAGAGGATTACTAGAAGCAGGGCACAAGCATTAGAAGATGAACATCAATTAATGTCTCTTTTTGTAATTTCTTTATAGTAGATTTAAATAGAGCATAAAAGGAAGGCGTGGATAGAAGTTTAGGGCTTATGAGAAGAATAAACAAAGTCACACCTTTCACGTGAAGTCACACCTTCCATGTGACCTAGTTTAGGCGCCATTTTCAAATGGCTTTCTTTTGAAAATTCCCACCTTAAATTCGGCCCTCTAAACACTATAAATAGAGGTGTTTGGCTCATGTAAAATCATATTGAATTTGAAGTAAAGTTACTATACACAATGTGTGTGAGAATTAGTGACACTTGTTTCTCCTAACTTAGTCTTATCTTGTGAGTCTTTGGTAACTCTCAAGTGGCGGCAACCTCACTTATCTTGGAGTCTATTCACCTTCCAAGTGGCGTGAACCTTCTTCCCTAGCTTCAACCACATAAGTTTTCCTATCATTCATCTTCTAATTCCATTTCCATTCAATTTCAAATTCTAAACATGTCTTCTTCATTTGTTCTTGGTTTCAATCGGTTGAATTGTGTTGTTTCTTGATTTTAATCGGTTGAATTGTATTGTATGTTGTTTTCAATCGGTTCACTTGTCTTTAATTGTGTTTCTATTCAGTTCATGTGAATTGTTTTTGTATTCTTGATTCCACACCACTATTTGTCATTCATATTCACCTATACTTGTGTTTTTCCTTTGGTCTTTGGAAATGAACCTTCACATCTACTTAACACTTGTTAAGTTAATGTCCAGTGGAAAAATTTTCCTTAGACTTCTCACCTTAATTGCTTAAGAATTACCGATCCTAATTCTAAAAAGTGTCACCTAATGAATCAACCTAAAATCAACTCACATCACTATCCTGGTTAATTCTACTCATGTCAATCCATTGTATACCATGGCCTTAGAATAAATAGATTTTGTGTTGTCCCGATGTTCGAGCATTCTCTACTAGGAAGAACGAGTAAAGTAAGGCTAGTCAAGCTCCACCTATCCGATCCAAAAGCTTAGCATTAAATGTTTTTCCTCGTTTGCCCTAAACTCAAGCAAATCACCTCCTCATAAATGATGTTTTACCCATCTTAATAAGAAGAGATTATTGTTATAATTAATACATTTAAGGGAAAATTTCATCATTTAAAAGAATTATTTAACAATAATTTACCGTTCTTAATAAGAAGAGATTATTGTTATAATTAATACATTTAACGGAAAATTTCATCATTTAAAAGAATTGTTTAACAATAATTTACGAGAATCTGGATTAAAAATAGGCCTAATACACTCATAGGAGGGGAATAAAAAGAATAAAAAGAGAGGCGACAAATAGTAAGGAGGACAAACAAAAAGCTCTCTGGCTTAGGGGTTTCAATATCCTAGACCAGAACATTAACACCCATTGTGGGGTCAGGTAAAAATTCTCCTACCTCCCCAAGAGAGCACGAAAGGAATTTTCTCTTGACTCGCAAGACAAACACAATCAATATAAGAAACATGAGACAAACCTTCGAATCGGAGGGAGAAGATGGTACTTCGACGATGCAAAAGATCCTGGAAACCGTACAACAACTATAACAAGACAGTGTTGATGCTAGAAGAAAAGAAAAAAAGGCCATAAGTGAACAAGAAGAGAGATTACGAGAAGAAGCAGACACCACATGAAACTTGATGGAAGAAGCCTTGAGGGTGTTTGAAGAATTACAAGAAATAAATGAAGAATTATATCAAATTCTTCGAAGGAAGATAGCGCGACATGGACATTCAGATCCCTACGTGGTTCAGGCACAAAATGACCCATAACCTTTCTCTCAAGCCATGATGGACAAACTGGTTCCGCCACACTACATGGTTCAAAAAATTATGCCATTTTCTAGAACAGAAGATCCAAAAATTCATCTCAAAGTGTTCCGTGTATATATGCTTATCTCAGGGGGATTTGACGTAGTACGATGTAAGATGTTTGTTGGCACTTTCACATAAACAACTCTACAATGGTTCAATGGAATACCTGATGGGGTCATCACATCTTTCCACACGTTTTTTTGTAGAAATTCTTGGAACAATTTGTGGCCAACAAAGCAAAGCCTCCCAAAATCGCTGACTTTTTTGACATCTTAGTCGATTTTGTGACACTTCTGTACAGATACAACCCCTGAATGAGGAGATTTTTGTTGAAGTATATGTAAAAGGACTTTAGGCGAATCCTTTAGTAAGTCTGTTATTCAGAAAAAGGCTGACTCAGTGGTCGATATCTGAGTAAGATCCTTCTCGCACATCAAAGCGAAAGAGGTCATGCAACGAAAGAGATTGGAAGAAAAATTGCAAAAAATGACCAAACACAAAGAAAATGACCCTCAAAGGAGGTCGACTATGTTAGAATATATGGCCTTAAACAAAAGGGGGGGTGAATTGTTTATAAAAGATTTTTGAAAACTTTGAAGGTATAATGAAAGCCAATGAAGAATCACAGAGAAAGAACATAAGGAAAACAATGCACAAAGTTGTTTTAGTTGATTTCCAGAAAATCAACCAGTTGTTTTTGCGATTCAACCGGTTGTTTTTATTAGCAGTTAATAAAAACAATTTAAAACAGATATATGTGAGACCAGGGAAAGAGAGAATCACACAAACAAATTTATACTGGTTCACTCTTACACCAAGAGCTACATCCAGTTCCCAGAAACCACTGGTAATCCACTATGCAATCAAAACCAGATTACAAACACCACACACCAAAGTAGTGACCTTGAACCCCTCAAGAAACACACTACCTTTGACAAACCACACCAAGAATATTGATCTTGAACACCTCAAGAACACACAACACTCCTTGGAAACACAAATACAGAAATACAGTAATCAAGGAAGAAGGGAATAGAATACACCTGGGTATTACAAAGCTTAAAGTTCAAAATTACAACCCAATCCTATTCCACACACTTAAGAATGATCCAAAGCTCTTTCAAATCTTGGAAAAACTGTTTTGATAAACTCTTTCTCTTACTCCAAGATTAGGAGCGTAAACCACCTTTATATGGACCAACCAAGTGGTCAGAAACATTTAATAAAGGTGCCAAGTTAGTTAGGATCATTTAAAACATATTAAAACCATTTAACAAAATTCTGATAAGGTTTTCAGAAAAAAAAATCGATTGTTTTGTCGAAACAATCGGTTGAAGTGACTTCACAACAAAGTCAAGCTTTTCAAAACCTTTTCAAAAACTGCTAAGGTAAAACAACTTGTTTTGAAATTTCAGCCTGTTGAAACTACTAAGGTAAAACAACCTGTTGTTTCAAAAAACAACTTGTTGAAATTTCAACAACATTTTAGAAAACTCATCATTTCAAAAGGTTAAAGATTCAAATGAACTTGGATCATCTTAAGGAGTGAATTAACAAGTTTCAAACAACTAGACAACACACACACACACCCAGCAGCAAGGTCTTCAAGCTTTCCTCTTGGAT
>Ga0123341_1002983_pt1 | contig 14296 bp, 21 predicted proteins | sample Turbeapinknodule_FD_89959 | JGI IMG/M metagenome (GOLD analysis project Ga0123341, IMG submission 89959) | Root nodule microbial communities of legume samples collected from Mexico - Turtle bean Mexico pink nodule | ecosystem: Host-associated > Plants > Roots > Nodule | place: Mexico: Nepantla... | reverse complement strand
GCCAGGAGGCTCCGTCATTACTTCCACAGCTTCACGGTGGTGGTGATGACGAACCTCCCTATACAGAAGGTGCTGCAGAAGCCTGATGTGGCCGGGAGAATGGTACGCTGGGCGGTGGAACTGTCAGAATTCGACATCCAGTATGAGCCTAGAGGATCCATCAAAGGGCAGGTGTACGCAGATTTTATAGCGGAACTTTCGCCCGGGGGTGTGCAAGAGGTGGAAGTGGGTTCGCAGTGGCTGCTCTCGGTTGATGGCTCTTCCAACCAACAAGGGAGCGGTGCGGGAATAGTCTTAGAGGGACCGGACGGCATACTGATCGAGCAGGCCCTGCGCTTCGCCTTCAAGGCAAGTAACAATCAGGCAGAATATGAAGCCCTGATAGCAGGAATGCTCCTGGCCAAGGAGATGGGCGCGTAGAACCTCTTGGTGAAGAGCGACTCTCAGCTGATTACGGGGCAGGTGTCCTTGAGGAGCAAAACGGTTTACTGATCGAGTAGGCCCTGAGGTTTGCGTTCAAAGTAAGTAATAGTCAAGCAGAGTACGAGGCCCTAATAGTTGGGATGCTCTTAGCCAAAGAGACGGGTGCGCAGAACCTGCTGGCGAAACGTGATTCACAGCTGGTCATGGGGCAGGTGACCGGGGAGTACCAAGCCAAGGATCCACAAATGGCTGCATATTTGAGGTATATCCAAGTGCTGAAAGGGGCGTTCGTGGCGTTCAAGTTGGTCCACGTCTCGAGAGAGTAGAATGCCTGTGCTGACGTACTCGCCAAGTTGGCCAGCTCAAGCAAGGGGGGAAGGCAGAGGACGGTCATCCAGGAGACCCTCAAAACGCCACAAATGTTTGTGGCGGATAACAGGGTGGACGTCCTTTAGATCAGTGCGTTCAAGGGAAGGCCAAGGAGTCATCGGTCCTTGATTCAAGACATGGCGATGGCCCCTAGTATAAGTGTCTACCCGGCCTCACCAGAAGAGGAGGACCCCATGCAGGTGTGCGCCCTGGAAGAAGGGGATATGTGGATGACACCCTATAGGCGCTACATTGCAGATGGGATCCTCCGAGCAGAGCCCGAAGAGGGCAAGAAGATAAAGTTGAATTTCGCGAGGTCCACTCTCGTGGATGGAGCACTGTTCAGACACGGGTTCACGCACCCGGATAATGTTTGAGCCCCATGAAGGGATTTGCGGGAGCCACGTAGGAGGAAGGTCTTTGGCGTCCAAGGTGGTGCGTGCAGGCTTCTACTGGCCAATGGTGAGGGAGGACTGTGTAAGGTATGCCCAGCGGTGCAAGCAATGTCAACTGCATGCCGACTGGCACAAGGCGCCCCCAGAAGAGCTGAGGTCAATTTATAGCCTATGGACCTTCCACACGTGGGGAATTGACATTATGGGGTCCTTCCCATTAGCAATAAGGCAGATGAAGTACTTGATAGTTGCTATTGAGTACTGCACAAAGTGATAGAAGCAGAGCCGGTGGCGCATATCACCGCACACAAGGTACAACATTTTGTCTGGAAGAACATTGTGTGTCGCTTCGGTGTACCGAGGCGCCTTGTCTCGGATAATGGTACTCAGTTTGCAAGCCAGCAGCTGGGTAAGCTGGTGTACAGAGGTGGGCATCAAGCAAGTGTTCGCATCTGTCGAACACGCCCAGACGAATGGACAGGTGGAGTCTGCCAACAGAATCTTGCTGAGGGGGTTTAAGAGGAGGCTTGAGAAAGCCAAAGGAACTTGGGCGGAGGAGGTGCCCATGATAGTATGGGCTTACCACACCACGCCCCAAACTTCCACCATGGAGACGCCGTTCAGCCTAGTATTCGGATCAGACGCCATGATCCTATGGAGAGCTCATCGCGCTTCCAGAGTTTCGTGGTTGAAGAGTCCAACGAGGAGAGGAGGGTGAATCTAGATCTGTTGAACGAAGGTAGAGAAGAAGCGAGAATAAAGGCTGAGGCCGTGAAGAGAAGAGTAGAGCACCAGTACAACTCCAAGGTGAAGCCATGGCAGTTCCAAGTGGTTGACTTGGTCATGCGGAAGGCTCATCCATATGAGTTGGAAAACAAGTTGTCCCCCAAGTGGACCGAGCCCTTTAGAGTAACTGATGCTCAGGGGAACGGGTCGTATAAGCTTGAAACTCTGGATGGAGGCCCCATCCCGCGCACTTGGAACGCGGCAAAATTGAAGTTTTATTTCAGTTAAAAACTCTATACAGTGTACAGTTCAAGGGGACACTCTTTTTCCCTTTCGGGGTTTTTTTAATGAGATCACCATAGTAAAAATCAGTTTGAGCATACATTGTCTTAAGTTTTCCTTATTACGATGTAAAGAAGCGCTAAGAAGAGATAACGCGGTTCAGTAAGAAACGAACCCACCACCTTGGTGTTTAGACACCTCGAGGGGAGACGCGGGGCGCCTCCCTTGGGCGTGCGCACCAAGAACAGAAAGGAAGTTCGCAGCAGTGGAGAGGCAGGTGCCTTGGTGCAGATACACGCCAGATAGGAGGAGCGCTATCCTTCGGGAAACCTTCTCCTTGGGCGTAAACGCCAAGTCCCTGGTCATCTTAGAGTTTAGGCACACCGGGGACGAAACGACACTGCTTCCTATCAGGCCTCTCCTCGGGCGTGGGCACCAACTGCAAGAGATAAGGACTGGTTGCCTTGGTGTTTAGACACACCGAGGACGAAAGGGTACTGCTTCTAGCAGACCTCTCCTCGGGCGTGGGCACCAAGTGCAACTTTGTCCCAGTGTCTAGACACACTGAGGACGAAACGGCCCTGCTTTCAGCAGGCCTCTCCTCGAGTATGGGCACCAAGTACGAGTAAGTAAGCTTCGACCAAGAGAAGTCCTCCTTCACCTCTGAGCGATGTCAAGGCTAGTAACACCTTCAGGGGTAGGCGCCTCAGGGCCATGAAGGGTAAGCGAAGATCAAGTTAAGAGATTCGTACGAGTTAGGAAGAGGAAGGGATCGAGAACAAACAAAAGGTATGCACGTTTGACTTAGTAAGAAAGTGAAGAAGGGAAAGTGCGTGCTACCTATAGTTCGAGAAAGAAAGTAAGCTAAGCGAAGAAAATCAAAGATAGATAGCAGAAACATCTTTGAAGCAATAAATAGAAGCACACAGAAGTAAATATTTGAAGTCAAAAAGTTCAGCACATCCAGAATGTACAGAACAAGTAACAGAGTTATAAAATTACAAAGAAAGGGAAAGTTAGTTGTCTTCAAAAAATTCCAATGGCACAACTTTTCCCTCGACGACATGGTTAGTAGGGGCATAGTTGGAGACTTCCATCTCAGGGTGTTCGCAAACCACCTGAGACAGAGCTTCCCCAAATCCTGCAGCAAAGGTGTTCGCAGCGTCATCGAGGAGCTCCTTCTCAACCTGTTGGGAGCGCTCAGCCTGGGAAGCCAGCTCTTTCTTCATGACCGTCAAGCCTTCAGCCTTCTCAACAAGATGCTTGGCAAGTTCAGCCTTCTCTGTTATCTGCCTGGTGAGTTCAGCCTTCATCAGATCAAAAGCTTCATTCTTGGCAACCAGTTCAGCCTTAACCTTGCCCAGGTTTACCTCTTGAGAAACGCAGCGCTCCTAAAGGATGGTTATTCTGGTTTTGGTGGTATCAGCGGCGGCTTTCAGTTCAATGATCTCTTCACGAAGGGGCACTACTTTGGCCAGAAGCTCAGTATATGTTTGGTCCGCTTCATGAAGCCTCTTGTTAGCTGCTTCCTCATCTTTTTGCGCCACCCTCAGGGTCTCTTTGATAGCGGCCTCTTGGTTGAACCAGCGGCGGGCTTGGTCATTTGTTTGTTCCTTCGACAGGGCCAACTCATCTGCAAGAGCCTGGTACTCCCTGGCCCTAGCCTCAGTTTGTTGCCGCCAAAAGCTGGCGCAAGAAAAGTATTCCCCAAGTGAACGAGCAGCACTCTCTTCCATGGCCTCGTCAGTTGGGCCTCCTGGGAGCACTTGCTGGAAACCCTTCTGCAATTATTGGACGACTCGAGGGAGCTCTGGAGCTGGTGCAGGAGTGGGCTCAGGGGCAGTTTCAGCTCCCTTCCCCAGCGCCATATAGTTATGAGGTGTGGAGGCACTTAGAGGATGCTCCCTTAGAGACTCAGCATTCTTGTTGGAAGTGGAATGGGATGTGGCCACTATGGTGGTCCTCCTCCTTTTGAAGACATGTCCCTCAGTAGTATCTTCCTCGTCATCCGATGGGACAATCACCACCCCTTTGCCTTTATCCAGGGGGGCTGGTGGAGATGTGGTCCCAACCATGGCCAAGGGGATGGCCGCTATTGGAAGTGGAAAAGTAGGGGTTGGAATGGTATGAGGAGAAAGGGGTTTTGGGTGGTTTGAGCAGGTCCAGGTGCTGGTGTGGCTTGGGTAGGGGAAGTTGGAGAGGTGGCAGGGAGAGCATCAGGGGCTAGGGGTGTAGAGGCACCAACCCCACTAGAAGTGGCCTTGCCACTAGCGGAAAAGACCTTGGCAAACCTTTCCGTTTCTCAATGCCTAGCATCATGTCTGCACGAGAGAAAAAGAGTTGTGAGTCAACCATGCCATGAAAGCAGTGTAAGAACATTTTGTAAAGTATGCAAGAAGAAACAGCATAAACAGAGATAGAGAATTGAGGCTAGTAAAAAGGGATTACTCCCGTACCGATGCAGCGGGTCAGTGCAACGGGGTCGTATTCGTGTTTAATCAGCTCAGCGGTATTAAACACTACCCCCAAGCTAGCCAAGACTTGGCATATCTCGCGATCAGCCGAGTTTAGCTCGTCCAAAGTCTTGGCTTTCTTCAGTTTCAATTCCCTTACCCAATTCAAGGGGAAACCATCTAGGGCAGTGGGGTCGGCTTCAGAGCTGCACACCCTGAAGAACTTCCCTCTGAAACCCTTGTATGATTGCTGGAAGAGAGACAAAATTATCCTCCCAGCAATGTCGCTGAAGCTAACCCAAAGATTCTTCCCAGGGCTCTTTGCCTCGAAGAAATGGAGGAAGACGTCCATTAGGGTGTAGCATCTGAAATAGCTGAAGAGGATGCCAAATTCCTTGATGAAAGCCCAGCTGTTGGGGTGTAGCTGGGTGGGGCCACATTCACCTTTGTCAGAAGCTCCCTTTCGAAGCTTGTGAAAGGAAGGCGTTGTCCAACGCGCTGGAAGACAGTTTAATAGAAGAAAAAGAATGGTACCACACCATTTGAGCGGTTATCTACTCATATAGGCTCGCCCACTGTGTAGGGACGAACAGAGATATAAGCGTCGTGCCTTCTCCTGAAGGCCCTACCCTTGCACCCAGGTTCGTTGTTTATGGTCCCTCCAATTCGAAAAGGAAGTTAGGGTTGAGGTTTCTGCGAGCAGTTCATCAGAGGCCCAAGGGTATAATGGTTTGTAGTTAACGCTTGGAGCTGGAGGGTTAGCGGTGGTTTTGGTACGAGAAGAAAACAGGTGAACGAAGAAAACGAGAAGGAAAGCGTAAATGCGAGAATTTAAACAGTCCCAGGTAGTAATATCAGTATGTAAAGTCAAGAGTAAGAGCCATCAACGCAGAAAAATCATACCTTTTGATGATCGAAGGGGTGAAAGTCTTGGGTCTGAGAAGAGAAATCAGAGAAAGCTTTGAAGGAAAACGAAGAAAGCAAATGAGAGCGTAAGTGATGGAACAGTGTCTGAAGCGCGCAATTTCGAAAGCTATAACGTAAACTTGAGAAGCGCAAGGGGCGTTAAGTCGTGGCCGTGCGATTGGGCCACGTGTTGAAAGATTACCGCATGACCCAAGGTGTCACGTCATCGCGCAGAAACGTCTTGTCAGCAGAATGCCACATAGGACGGTAGGGCGAGGCCTTAGTCTTTTCGATGAACAGTTGTCAGCTCAAGACTGGGGGGCTTGTGTACCGACCCATCCTGGGGCGTTGACCAAAGTCAACACTTGGTAGGACCCATCAGGAGCGTAATGAGGTGAGAAGGGGAGTCAACCAGGCCTCGGGCGTTGACTGGGTTCAGACCAAGAAGTGCTTATAGTTGGGTGGTGCCACCCCTCGATACCCACGGGTGGGAGTGACCGTGGAGGGGGCGGCACAAGTAGGAGGTGACACAAGTAGGAGGCGGCACAGTAGGAGGCAACACAGTAAGGGCGTGGAGGCCTCGGTACCCCGAAAGAATAGTAATAGAATAGAAAGGTGGTTTCCAAGCCACACCCCCAGTACCAGCAGGGAGATACCCAACTCGCGAAGTATCTGTGCATGAGGCATGGGAACGCGGCAGTACACGCCATCACTAGAGAACCACTGGGACAGAGACGACCCATGAGAGGGCCACGTCCCAGGGGGTAATCTACATGCATGGTACGTGAGCAGGGCAGAAATACTCCCAGGGCGAGAGACTAGAAGTTGGGGCGCATGAGTTAGCACCCGTGTAGTCACCCCCCCCCCCCGCGCCAGATGCACTTCGAGAAGGGAGACTTACACGTTGGGATTTCCCTGAGTTGGGTTACAGCGTCGTAAGGCCACCCATACAGAGTTACGCTTAAGTCAGAAGGAGACAGGCTAAGGTACGTTTTACTCATTCTCACACTTTACGCACGAGTGACTTGAGAAGCGAGAGATAATTCAGTTACGATTCAGTTACAATTCAGTTACGCACGTCCTGAACACGGTGTCTGTGGTGTTTTGATACGAAGGTGCACGGTGTTTTCTGCCAGTACTGACTTGAGCGTCGGAATGCAAACGGCCGCGAGGGCACCCATTTGTCTCTCTGTTTCAGGTATTCACGGTCGCAAAGGGTGAAGATTGGAACAAAGACAAAGGAGTCCTTGATACGCAACTCGTAGCTACGAACGAAAAACAATCTGGTCAACTGGCAGGAACAGAAACTCCCCGGGTGGCGTCGCAAGTTCTCGATCTCCTTCCTCACGTCTGCCTGTCTGGTTTTCCAGATCCCTGCGCAATTCCTCATTCGAAAGGCGTAGCTCTTCGTTCGTTGCTCTTGACGCAGCCACTTCCTCTTGAAGGGCCTGCATCATTTCCATAACCTGTTGCGGGGGGAGGCTTTCGCCTCCGTTTGGTGCAATAGGTCCTTGCCTCGTACTTCTCATCTTTCTGGTTCTTGCTGGTGGGACAGTGTTTTGTATCGTCCCCCACGATGGGCGCCAAATGTTCCTGTCGGTTGACCAAAGCACCTTCGTGCGTCTACGAGAGTCTCACGCCCAAGAATCCCTGTGTTCAGTCGTGCTTTCCTTCCGATTGAACACCTGAAAACACAAAGACAAAGGGCGCCCTAGAGACTGTTTGCACTCCGACCCTCAAGTCAATCTTAAGGCTAGGAAACACCAAAACTCTTTAACAAACACTGTAACTGTGTTTTAAGCGGTGCAAATGAATAACGTACCTTGCCAAGTTTGAAACTTCCCTTTATATAGACTGAAACTAGGGTTTCCATTGCTTCAATTACCCAAAATAGGATTTTTGAGGGGGTGGGCCCAGCGTCACAATTACCCACTCTTAGGATAACCTAGTGTGTGGGGTTCCCTAACTGGAGTGCAACCTCTGACAAGATGACCACCTGGATGCCTCCTCGTGCATCAGATCTCTGTGGTCACCCGTCTTAGGAGCGCCCTAGCTGTTCACGGGCCATGCAAGCAGCTCACCGTTGGAACGTGATTCTCACAGGTGGTATCCTTTCCAGAGGCTCTATACTTGTGTTACACCTAAATGCGTCATCCAGTCGACACGCATGTACTCTTGTGACCTAAGCTTCTCCCTTATTGATAATTGGTGTGTGGTCTGGGATCCACCTCTCGTGGCACAAATCTGTTGTTCGAGTCCCGATGTCCGACCTCTCCACACTAATTAGTGGCACGTCGGTAGATCTTGGTGACCTGTGTCTGACCACTCTTTGGTTCCTTGGCGCATGTGCCTCGCAAGACACTGACCCACGCCGCTCGTGGGACCCCGCTTACGTGGCCCCAACATTACTAGTGGTCAACGACGCCCGAGGACTGGTCGGTACAGATATATTTGCGAGCATTTTGTACAGTGCAAAAAGTGAACCTTTTGCTTGGTTAAATACGCCAAGATTGGGAATAGTATAGTTCTTAGTGAGCCTCCCTCTTGTGTGAGTTCACCAAGGTCGAGAACAATATGGTACCCAGTTAAAATCCTCCTTTGCCTCTGTATGAGGTTAGTTAATAAACCTCTCCCTTGGGTTAGAAACACCAAAACTGGGAATAGTATGGTTCTTAGTGAGCCTCCCTCTTGCGTGGGAACGCCAAGGTTGAGAAGAGTATGGTTCCTAGTTAAAAATCCTCCCTTGCCTCTATACAGCAAGGATGAGGTTAGTAAGCAAAGTAAACATCCCCCTTGGGTTAGAAACACCGCTTCTACTCCAAACACACACTTCTCTAGTGAGGTGTTGATCCCTTTCTTACGAGGTCACGACCATGTCGTCCACATATGCTTGTACATTTCATCCAATCATGGGGCGAGAAACCTATCCATCAACCTCTGATAGGTAGCGCCGGCATTCTTCAACCCAAAAGGCATGAATTTATAACAATAGTTGGAGAGCTCCGTCATTAATGTGGTCTTGCACTCATCACGGGGGTGCATGCGGATCAGGTTCTACCCCGAGAACGCATATAGGAAGCTCAGAAGTCGGCAACCTAAAACATTGTCTACCAAGGAATCAATGTTAGGCAGCGGATACGAATCCTTGGGACATGCCTTATTAAGGTCTGTAAAGTCGACGCACATTCTCTACCTTCCGTTTTCCTTCTTTACCAATACCACATTTGCCAACCACTCATGGTACTCGATTTCCCTTATGTGGCCAGGTTTCAAGAGCATATGGATTTCCTCTTTGACAACTAGACGTCTCTCCTCATTGAACTTTCTCCTTCTCTGTATCTGTACTGACCAGTCCTCAGACATCGAAGATTGTTAGTAATGGTGGGTCACGTAAGTTGGGTCCCACAAACGGCATAAGCTAGTATGCTGATTAGTCGTCAGATGTCGATCACTAGGAAGTGTCAATGTGTCATCAGACATCGATCCTCGTCAACAAATTGAGGCCGATGTGACCTCGGCCATCGGTGGTTCAAACAGCTAAGTTGGGCCACGAAAGGTAGGCCCCAGAAAACACACCAGTTGTTAGTAAAACGCCCAAAGGTAGGGGGAAGCCTAAGTCACGAAGTACCCATGCGTGTGGTGTGGATAGCGCATCTGGGCACAGCACAAGTGAAGAGTCTTGGAAGGCACTAATGCCCGTTAGGGTCAGGGTTTTCAAGGAGACTGAATGCATGACACATGAATACTTAGTGCACCCCCAAAATAGGTGGCGATCGGCTTGCATGGGACGTGAGGGGGCAGTGTACGCTCAGTATGGATGATCCCTCTGATATATGGCTATGAGTTTATGCCTGAGTGATCATCCCATGCCAGTTGCACTTCGAGAAGGGAGTCTTACACATTGGGATTTCCCTAAGTTGGGCTACAGTGTCGTAAGGCCACCCATGCAGAGATATGCTTAAGTCAGACGAAGACACGTGGCAGAAGCATCGGAAAGGTATATAAGCTCTCGTTGCCAGTAGACTAAGGTACGTTTTCACACTTTACACACAAGTGACCTGAGAGCGAGAGAGAATTCAGTTACGATTCAGTTACGCGCTTCCTGAGCACGGTGTCTTTGTTGTTTTGTTATGAAGACACGACGGTGTTTCTGCCAGTACTGACTTGAGCGTCGGAGTGCAAACGACCGCGAGGGCGCCCATTTGTCTCTCTGTTTCAGGTATTCACGACGACAAAAGGTGAAGATTGGAACGAAGACAAAGGAGTCCTTGATACACAGTTCATAGATACGCACGATGACAATCTCCTCAACCGGCAAGAACATTTGGCGCCCACCGTGGGGCCTGATCTAAAACAGCAGTCCCACCGCAAGAAGTTCGAGTTTCAGTAGCGACAGTGAAGTTCGTGGAGGTTTTCCAAGATTTTTGAAAGATTCATCAGGAATCCTCGAGTTTTGTTGAGTTTGACCGAAGAAAGTTCCAAGATTTCCAGAAACAGTGCAATATTCTCTAAGAAACAGTGAAGAATGAGGACTATTAGGCAAAGTTCAACAGCGCGCACAGAGAGTGATGGCATGACCTTGCAGCAGGTCATGGAGGTGAAGCAAGGCCTTCAAGAGGCTATGGTAGCGTCAGTAGCAAAGCAAGAACGCATTCAGCTGGATCTTGCGAGAAACGAAGAGCTGTGCCGTGCGAACTAAGAGTTGCGCCGCGGTTTGCGCAACCACCCTGGGAATCACAAAGCAGAGGATCACGAGTGCTTCACACCACCCAGGGAGTTACCCATGCCTTTCTCGCAGTCCATCATGGAGGCAGTGATTCCACCCATGTTCGTAGGCCCGAAGGTTACATTCACGGGGATGGAAGATCGAGAGGCGCACCTCACTGCGTTCCACACGCATATGATGCTTGTTGGCGGTTCTGACGCTGTGAGGTGCAAGTTATTAATGAGCATGCTGGCAGTGATAGCAATGGACTGGTTCATCAGCCTTCCAGACGGCCACGTGAGCTCCTTTGCGCAGCTGTTACAGTTGCTCAGGGAGCAGTATATCGCGAACCAGGCTCCCCCGCGATGTTGTATGATCTCTTCGACGTGAAGTAGTACCAGGGGGAGACGTTGAAGGAATACATCAACCGTTTCGGGGTACAAGTGTTGAAGGTTGGCACCACTGAAGAGTTGATGATCGTGTATGCGTTCAGGAAGGGGATCTGCCCTAGGCCATTCTGCGAGTCACTCATCAGAAACCGCCCTAGAACCTTCGCAGAAATCAGGCGTCGCGCGGTGGAGCATATCGCCATAGAGGGAGAGGTGTGCGAGAAACGTGCAAGTGTTGCACCCGCACGCCCTAGGAGAAGGTTTCCCGAAGGATGGCGCTTCTCCTCAGCTGCGTGTATCTGCACCCAGTGACCTGGTTCTCCACTGCTCCGAAACTTCTTACTGCCCACACTCGAAGGAAACGCCCCCCGCCACTTCCTTGCGAGGTGCCTAAACACCAGACACCGGGGCTAGCTATCCATACCTAAGGAGGGGGCGTCCCGAAGGAATCCCTTAACCCCTACTCAAGGACTAGACACCCGGATTTTAGCTTATACTCAACGTACCTTTTGTCTTTATCTTAAGGCATGAGCATGCGCTCCTGCTACTTGCTTTGAATTTGACGTCTGCTCCCTCATCTTGGCGACGCCTCATCTTGGCGACGACTTACTTGGCGACGCCTCACCTTGGCGACGCCTCATCCTTGCGACGCCTCGTCTGGCGACGCCTCATCCTTGCGACGCCTCGTCTTGGTGACGCCTGCCTTAGGCGATGCCTTGAGTCTTTGTCTTTTGTTTCTTAATCTTTGCTCTTATACTGTGCGAGAGAGAAAAATTGAGACAAAGTTTTTTGAACTTCTTTTTTACTTGGGTGACCTCATTAAAAAAACCCCAAGAGGGAAAAAGAGTGTCCCCTTTACAACTGTGTGCTTCATAACTTTCAACTGAAATAAAATGTTGAATTAACTGTATCCCAGCTGCGTGGGATGGAGCCCCCTGCGTGCTTCTTCCCAGGGCGCATCTTCTTTGGGCGTCGCCTCCGCATGTGAGGCCTCAGCAGGCGTCGACTCTGCGGGCGTCGCCTCTTCCAAGGGCTCTACCTCCATTGGCGTATCCGAAACGGGCGTCTGCTCAAATATTATGAACACGCCTCTCTTTGTCTTCAAGCTATTTTCATAGCATTTCCGGGCCTCCTCTTGATCAGATTTGATCACAATTACCTTGCCACTAAGATCTGGCAGCTTCATCTTTATGTGGCGCGTGGAGACCACTGCTCTCAGCCTATTCAACGCTGGTCTTCCCAACAAAATGTTGTAAGCTGAATTGGCGTTGACTACCAACTAACGAATGCTCTCTGTACGGGACATCGTTCCATCTATGAACGTTGTCCTCAGCTTTAAGTAACCTCGTACCTCCACTTGGTCCCCTGTGAACCTGTACAAGCACCAAGTGTAAGGCCTCAGCAAGTCAGGGGACAACTGCAATTTATTAAACGTCGACCAAAACATGACATCTGCAGAACTGCCCTGGTCGACGAGTACGCTATGCACCTTCCTCCCCACTGTGACAACTGAAATGACCACAGGGTCATTGTCATGTGGGACAAAATCTCGTAGGTCAGCCCTCGCGAACACAAGGTCTGACTCCCACTGATCGACCGATTCCCCCTCAGCAACTGAGTTTACTGCCCTCACATACCTCTTGCGCTGAGAGGCAGTGGGCCCTCCTCCAGAAAAGCCACCAGAAATGGTGTGCACTTCTCCATGGATCGGCATTTCATGCGCCTGATCCTCCTCTGGCACTGCCAGGGTTGTGGTCGCAGCAGACCCAGCAAGATAATCCTTCAGGAAACCATTCCTCACAAGCTCATCCAACTGATAGCCCAGTGCTAAGCAGTTGTTGATATGGTGCCCGAACACCTCGTGGAACTCGCACCACGACTGTTTATAAGGTCCCAGCACCTTGTCAGACTTCACCGGTGGCCTCAACCTGTCAGCTATGTTAGGCCCAACAATGAGGTCCTTTAGCTCCACCCCAAAATTGTGTCTCAGCGGTCTATTTCCTTCCCTCGCTGCCCTGTTTCCTTATGTTCGGCCCTTGGGCTGGGGGCGTCTTGCCTCGTAGGGGGGTCTCCTCCCCTGGCTCTTCCTTCCTGTCGTGGCCTCGTTGACCCTGGCGGGTCGCGCACGCGTCTGCATTCTTGGGCGCGTGGGCGCAACACATGTGCGTTTCTCGTACACTTCACCCTCAGAGGCGATGTGTTCCACCGCGCGACGCCTTATCTCAACGAAAGTCTTGGGGCGATTGCGGATGATTGACTCGCAGAAAGGCCCGGGGCACACCCCCTTTCTGAATGCGTACACGATCATGGGCTCTTCTGTGGTGCCAACCTTCACCACTTGCACCCCGAAACGATTTTTGTACTCCTTCAAGGTCTTGCCTTGATACTGCTTCACATCGAACAGGTCATCTGAAACGGGTGGTGGAGCCCTGTTGGCTAGATACTGCTCTCTGAATAACTGTGAAAGCTATGCGAAAGACGTGATATGACCCTCTGGGAAGCTGATGAACCAATCCATGGCCATCCCAGTTAAGGTTCTCATGAAGAGCTTGCACCTTACGGCATCGGAGCCACCTACCAGCATCATCTGTGTGTGGAACGCAGTGAGATGTGCCGTAGGGTCCTCCATCCCTGTGAACGTCACCTTGGGCCCAGTGAATGTGTTGGGGATCACCGTCTTTAGGATCAGCTGCGAGAATGGTGTAGAGAACTCCCTTGGTGGAGTGAAAGGCTCAGGCTCATCTACGTCGCGTTGTCCTGTGTGGTTCCGCCACCCGGGGCGCAACTCCTCATTCATGTGATAGAGCTCCTCATTTCTCGCTTAAGACACCATGAGATCCTCCTGCATACGCTCTTGTTCAGCCTTTGACGCTGCCATTGCTTCTTGCAATCCCTGCATCATACCCATGAGCTGCTGCATGGTCATCTCTTCACTCTCAGCACGCGTCGTACCTTGCCTCATGGATCTCATCATATGTGGTTTTTGGAACTTCTTCTAGCTATCGTGCAACTCTAAGGGATAAAGAAAGTGTTGGAGACTTGACTCCAATAAACACAAACAAACTGAACCCAGAGCACTTGGTACAACTGCTCAAAGTTCGCGACGAACGGTGGATCTTGGAGAAATCTTGAAGAAAATAGCTTGAAAACTGGAACTAAAGAACTGTGTGATGGGACTGATGTTTTAAATCGGCCCCACGGTGGGCACCAAATGTTCCCGCCGGTTGATCAGGGTCGTCTTTGTGCGTGGCTTATCCTCGCGAGCTAGGGCACCTTCGTTCTGCGCCATCTGTGAGTACCTGAAAAGAAGTGGACAAAGGGGCGCCATCACGGCCGTTTGCACTTCGACGATCAAGTCAGCTAGCGAGAAACATCAAAGGTGACAGTGGGTGCGCGAGTAAAAACAACTAGGGTTTGTGTGTGTAAAACTAAAACTCGGCTCCATGTCTCAAACGCCTAAAGCCCCTTTTAAACGTCTAAAGCATTTAAAGCCTCTTAAAGCGCATTCAAAGCATATAAAAATGGTCAACGCGTTTAAAACGTTTAAAGCATTTAAAGCATTTAAAGTGCTTTAAAGCGTTCGAAACGTAAACTAAATTAATGCGTACCTTAGCGAACTTTCAGGAAAACATTGATGTTTCAGTGCTT
>Ga0123341_1002981_pt1 | contig 14301 bp, 9 predicted proteins | sample Turbeapinknodule_FD_89959 | JGI IMG/M metagenome (GOLD analysis project Ga0123341, IMG submission 89959) | Root nodule microbial communities of legume samples collected from Mexico - Turtle bean Mexico pink nodule | ecosystem: Host-associated > Plants > Roots > Nodule | place: Mexico: Nepantla... | reverse complement strand
TCTCGCTTCCGATGGTAGCGCTCTTTTAACTGTTCCTCGCCAGAATCGTGAGCCGTTGATTTTCAAAGGGATCACGATGGCCTTCAATGACCGTGTAGGTGACATCACAAGCTACGCTGACCTTTCTTCGGTTCCAACGGTCCGGCGGCTGCACGACAACGGGCTCGTCGAGAAACTGCGGAAGGCCGTTTCATTTGACCACGTGACCATCGGTGGTTTGGATCTGGAAGGCTACGAATTCGGCCTTAGCCAGTCGATCGACAGCGACATGCCTCCGCACTACATGGAAGCCTATTTTGCTGAAAAATTGAGCCCGCAAGACCCGTTGGTTGCAGTGGGCAAGACCAGGAAGACAGCCTATACCGAGGAAGAGGCTTTCGATCTGATCTCGCCGCCGGAGAGACTTCTTTATCTTTCCCGCGCCCACGGTGTTCGAAACAGAATCTTGTTTCCGTTGTCCAGGAAAGATACCGTTTATGGCGCAGTATGCTTCACAAACGCACGACCATTCACACAAGACGAATGCGAGTTTTTGTCGTTGATGGCAGAACCGCTGCATACTGCTGTCACCAAACCCATCATGGACAGATTTGCTGCCGGCCAGCTTCGCTTGACCAAGGGTGAGCTGTTTTGCTTGAAAATGGCCGGCCGGGGTTTGACGAGCGAAGAGATCTCCAATGGTTCCGACTACGCATTGGAAACAATCAACAGCTACCTCAAATCGGCAACCCGGAAACTTGGGGCGTCCAACCGCCTCCAGGCGGTCGCCGAAGCGATCAGAAGGCGTCTGATCGACTGAAACGCCGAAGTCGAGTTGGCATCCGACTAAGGGCGGGCGCCGCGGACGCGAAGCATAAGCAAGCTGCCTGCCCGACAGTTACCTTTCTTGGCCCGTCGGTTTCCACGTGCAAGCATGGAGACCTCGCTGGCCATTGAGGACGACAGGTCTCATATCGGCGCCGGCAGGACCGTCAGTCTTTCCCAAGTTTGCGCATCAACCAACCGATGCCATAGTCAACACCGCCGTCAGCATCGCAGCCGACTCCGTTTCTGCGCCGCACGCAGGTTCGGTTGCTTACCGCAATCCAATATACGTACCGCGCATTGGATATCCGCCATGCGCAACATAACATGCCCGCCATTGAAGCGTTTACTTCTTGTAAACCATGCAACCCCGAATTGGGGGTTATCCGATAAGGTTCGGTCTGAACCTTTTAGCGCCATGAAGGCGGGTCTCGGGGCGCACTTCCAGCGCATCATCATTTTTAAGTCTTGCTTCTCAGAGGGTATAATGTCGATCCATTCTCATATGCACGCCGGTCATCACCACGGGCCGGCCACGGCACTGTCGAAAAACCAGAACATCGAGCGCCGCTTGGAATTCATGCAACTCGATGCTGAAGGCCGCGCCAGCATCCGGTCTTTGAAAACTTTGATCGAACGCGAGCTGCCGCGCGGCCTCGACAAGTTCTACACCCAGCTTCGCAAGAGCCCCGAGGTGAAACGCTTCTTCTCTTCCGATGAGCACATTTCCCGAGCCAAGGGTGCGCAGATTGGCCATTGGGTGAATATTTCCGACGGCAATTTTAATGAAGACTATGTCGGAAAAGTCAGGACGATCGGCACGGTTCACGCCCGGATCGGCCTTGAGCCTCAATGGTATATTGGCGGCTATGCCATTATCCTCGATCACCTCATCAGCAGTGCGATAGAGGAAACGTTCCCCAAAGGCGGAATGTTCTCAAAGAAGTCGATGAAGCCTGCCGACTTCGGCAAGGCGCTCGCAAGCCTGGTGAAGGCTGTCTTGCTGGACATGGACCTCGCCATTTCCGTCTACATTGACGAAGCGGAGGTGGCCAAGCAAAAGGCGCAGGCTGAAGCTATCGATACCGAACGACGGCTCGTGTCAGATAGTTTCGGCAAAGCCATGGCAGCGATCGCCAGCAAAGACGTAAGCTACCGTATTGCGGACGACCTGCCGGAGGCCTACCACACGCTGCGTGACGACTTCAATTCCGCACTGGAGCAGCTGGCCGGCACAATCGACCGGATCAGTGACGCTGCGTCGCAAATTCACGCAGGATCGCAAGAAATCCGCACTGCGTCCGACGATCTTTCCAAACGCACCGAACAACAAGCGGCGTCGATCGAAGAAACAGCGGCAGCTCTCGAAGAGATTACCACGACCGTCAAGGATTCGAGCCGGCGTGCGGAAGAAGCGGGCCAACTCGTTGCCAAGGCTCGGATAGGTGCGGAGAAATCCGACGAAATCGTCCGGCAAGCCGTTGGCGCGATGGGCGCGATCGACACCTCGTCACGCGAGATCTCGAACATTATCGGCGTGATTGACGAAATCGCCTTCCAGACCAACCTTTTGGCCCTCAATGCCGGGGTTGAAGCCGCCCGCGCAGGTGAGGCCGGCAAGGGTTTCGCCGTTGTCGCCCAGGAGGTGCGCGAACTCGCACAGCGCTCTGCCAAAGCGGCAAAAGAGATCAAGGAGCTGATCAACAACTCAGGCGAACAGGTCAAGTCTGGCGTCTCGCTGGTTGGCGCGACCGGTGAAGCGCTGACGGTGATCGTTGAGGAAGTCAAGGAAATCGACCGGCATATCGGTGCCATCGTCGAGGCGGCCCGCGAGCAGGCGACAGCGCCCCAGGAAATCAACACAGCCGTCAATACGATGGATCAGGGCACGCAGCAGAATGCCGCCATGGTCGAGGAACAGACTGCCGCAAGCCATACGCTGGCCCACGAGGTTACTCGCATCGCGGCGATGCTCAGCGAATTCAATATCGGCAAAGGCCCTGCGCCGCATGCGTTGCAACGGCAGGATGCTGTAGTGTCGCGTTCGTTCAATTCACCCGCACGCGAACTCAGGGCCAAGGTCGCCAAAGCGTACCCCACTCAGGGAAACGCCGCCGTCGCCAGCGACGGTTGGGAAGCGTTCTGACGTCACTTCACTTTCCCCTTTTTACAGACTGAACGCGAAGCGCTGGAGAGCCCCGCTCTCCGTCGTCGCAAGTAGAAAATCTGCTTGCCCCCGGACGGGTTCAGGAATTTTAGAGATAGGAATTTCAATGAGAATATTGTTGCTTTTCCTCTCAGTCAGACTTCCGAATCTTCAGGGCTTGGTAGCGACGGGGCCAATTCGTTGCGAAAGATGGAAGATGCTCGCAGTGAGATCCAGCTCGTCTTTACCCGACTGACGGCCATTCTGGAGGAGTTGACGAAATCCAACCTTCCCGCAGCCCGGCAGTTGGAGGCTGCGACCACGCACCAACAGGTCTCATCGAGCCAAGCAGGGCCGAGGCGATGTCCGATAAGCGCAAGAGATATACAATAGGCGACGAAACTCGAGCATCGTGGAGCGTGCCGTTGCCAAAAGCATTGAACTTCGACGCACGGGCCAGCAACCTTAGACGGCAAGCGTGACGGCCATGAGGGTCAGCAGCTTAACATCGCACCCGCCCATCGAACCCATCCCTCGATGGGCGGGCTGCAACGCTAGCCTCAGAGCTCCTGAGGGGGAGAACTGCCCGGGCGAATTTCGCACCCGACATCGAAGCATTAAGATGTGACAAAGTTGCCGCGGCGTCATCGATGTCCTTCGAGATCATATCTGGAATTCATCAATAAGCTCGATGTCGGAGAAAGATGTAGTGTACGCCCACATTCGCCTCACGACGAGTTGACCAGATTGCGCAATGCTTAGCCGCATAACGCATAATTTGTCAGGGGAAGGCGCACCTCTGAGGCATATGGCGCGGTTATTAAGCATGCCTTACGGCATCGGTGCTAGCGGCTTGAATGCAGCGCGTTGCGGACATGATGTCTCCTGCCGTCCCTGAGGCATGGCCTTTCAATCCCATTCGCGGACTCCTTGATGTCGTCGACCTTCGCAACCGGGCGTGTTCGTGCCCAAACCTTTTCCATCATCATTGCGACAGTCTGCTTTCTTGCGATCGCTCTGTTGCTGACCGGGCTTGTCGCACACGTCGTTACAACGAACGCGGTCGGCAAATGAAATCGACGATGCTCGAGCGGAGCGAGCGGCGCGCGCTGCCATCGCCGCACTTGCGACCCAGCTGGATGCGACCACCAAGGACAACGCGGTCTGGGATGACGCGTATACCGCCATCGGCTCCCCCAGCGCTGCGGACTGGGCCTATGAGAATTGGGGAAAAACCAGCGCCGACTATCCGCTCTATGATGGCGCCATCGTGATCGGACCCGACGGTCGTGCCATATCCGCCTATTCGAAGGGCAATCCGTTCCAACCGCTGGAATATTTCGGGAAGGCATTCGATCGGCAGATCAAGGCCGCCGCCCGTCCCCAATCGACACCTTTGCTCAACTTTTTCAGGACCGAAACTGGCATCGCATTGGTGGCGACGCTGGCGATCCAGCCTTTTGAAGCAACAGCCGAGCTTCCGAAGCTCAGCGTGTTGAGCTTTTACAAGGAACTTACACCGGCGGTTATCGACACGCTTTCGGACGAGCACGAGCTTGAGGGGCTGCGGCTCCAGTCGACACCCGAACCTGGCTTGCTGAATGCTGCAATCAAGGACATAGACGGTGCCCCTATTGCCTATCTTGTCTGGCCAAGCAAAGCGCCAGGAAGCGCCGTGTTTCACAAGGTCTATCCCTATGTGGCCGCCGCCGCTGGCATCCTTGTGTTATTTCTGGGGGGTGTCTTACTGGCCGGCGCGTCCGAGACCAGACGCCTGCGCCGTCTCGCCGAAGCGGCGCGTATTGAAGCAAACCATGACAGTCTAAGCGGTTTGCTCAACAGACACGGCCTTCTCAATAGATTAGAGCAATCGGACAGCTCGGGTCCGGCCGTATCGCTCTACTTGATCGATCTCGATGGCTTCAAGGCCGTCAACGATGCCTGGGGACATGCGGTTGGTGACGAGTTGATCCATATCGTTGCGAAGGCGCTGCAGCGCTGTCATCCGGAAATCCTTGCTTCGGCAAGACTGGGCGGTGACGAGTTTGCGCTGCTGCAATTCGGATCTGCATCCGACCGCGAGATAGAGGAATCCATTCTCCGGCTCTTTGTCGACCCCTTCAAAATCGGCGGGCGAACGATTGAGGTCGGTGCCAGCATCGGCATAGCAGCGCGGACTGGCAGCGTAACGCCCCTGGAGCTGCTTCGCAGAGCCGACATGGCACTTTACCGCGCCAAGGAAAATGGCAAGGGCCAGGCGGTTGCGTATGACGTCGAGCTGGACCGTGAACGCCAGCGTCTCGCCGAACTGGAAAGTGAACTGAGAAGCGCCATTAGTGATGGAGTGATCGAGCCTGTCTTCCAGCCTCTTGTCTGCGCCTCGAGAGGTACTATCATCGGCCTCGAGGCTCTGGCGCGCTGGCGGAATATCGCTGGCGAGATCAGTCCAGAGGTCTTCATTCCGCTTGCCGAAAAGTCCGGGCTTATCGATGCGCTCGGTGTCCATATGCTGAGGACGTCGATCTCTCACGCAAAGAACTGGCCGCAGCTCAGTCTATCGGTCAATGTTTCGCCAATCCAGCTCTGCAATCCGGGCTTTGCCGCGCAAGTGACTGCGGTCCTTCAGGAATTGGCCTTCGATCCCAACCATTTGACGCTCGAGATAACCGAAAGCGTACTCATGACAAATCCCGATCAAGCACGTCGCTCCATAGACCAGCTCAGGCAGATCGGCATCAAATTCGCGCTCGATGATTTCGGCTGCGGCTATGCAAGTATCGGCGCACTGCGTCAGTTCGGGTTCGATCGCATGAAAATTGATCGATCGCTGGTCGCCGGCCTTGAGGAAGGCGCAAACGGCGTTGATGTGCTGCGTGCGACGGTTGCTTTGGCGATCGCGCTCGATATTCCCGTGACGGCCGAGGGCATCGAAACCCGTCGTCAGGCGGAGATCTTGCGAGATTCCGGCTGTGATCAATTTCAGGGCTATCTGGTCGGAAAACCCATGTCTGCCGGTGAGGTTCAAGACAGGCTGCGGCAGGAAGCCGCCGCTGCATGAACTCGGAAAAGATCAACCGTCGTGGCACGGCGCAATGGTGCACTTCTTGCGCTCGAAACGGACTGTCCTAAAAACTGCAAGCGTGTCGCTTGGTCATCGAATCCGCAGGTATATTTTCTTTGTACCTCGCAAGGCTGATCCAGGCGCTGTGGCCTCATCCTAACCAAAGTAACGCGTGCTCGAAACGAATACTGCGCCATCTGGCTAGAGATGCGCAATTTGGATTCGCCGTGAAACTTTCGTTAACCGACGCATAAATCTTCGGCTTCAGCATGCCCTCCGTCTAGAACCCGGAGGCTGGTGGCATAGTGAAACTCAAACGCGACTGGAGGAAAGTTCGCTCGACCAAGTGGGCGGCTCTCTTGCAAAACAAAAACGGCAACGTCGCGATCTCCTTCGCTCTGGTCCTGGTACCAATGCTGCTCGCGGTCGGCGCGAGCATTGACTACGTTCGAGCTTATAACGTCCAGGCGAAGATGCAGGGGGATCTTGATGCTGCGCTGCTCGCAGCCATCAAGGAGGTCGACACCTTGGAGGAGGACAAGATTCAGAAGAAGGTCGAGACCTGGTTTGCGGCCCAGACAGACCTTGATAGCAGCAGATATTCGCTTTCTGGAAGCAAAATCAAAATCAGCAAGACGAACAAGTCAATCCAGGCTGTTGCCACGGCCAATGTCGCCACGACCTTCATGCGCATTGCCGACATCGATGCGGTGGACGTCTCGGTGGCGTCGTCGGTGGCGGGGCCTGCGACTTCGTTCATGAACGTCTATGTCGTGCTGGACAAGTCGGCGTCCATGCTGCTTGCCGCAACGACTGCCGGCCAAACCTCATTGAGAAGCAGTGCTGCAAGCTGCGAATTTGCCTGCCATACGAATGAGGGGCAGAGCTTTGCTTACAAAGGGACGAGTTACAGCAATGTCTACGCCCTGTCCAAGGCGATGGGGATAACCCTGCGCGCCGATGTATCTGTCGACGCAGTCAAAGAAGTCCTCGCTATGATTGATAGCGCGAATGAATCAAGCAGCCATGTCAAGGTCGGCCTTTATACGATCGGTGCAACTGCCACCGAAGTTCTTGCTCCAACCTATTCGACGGCGACGGCGGAAAAATATCTGTCCACCGATTCCATGAAGCTCAATAGCGCAACGTCCGAGGACGCTACCTATTTCGATGTCGCGCTTCCCAAGATGGCATCGCTTGTCGGGACTGCCGGCGACGGCAGCAGTGCGTCGTCGCCCTTGAAGTTGGTGCTCCTGCTGACCGACGGTGTTCAGTCGACCCGCGACTGGGTAATCAATAATCCCAAAAGGAAATGGTTCTGCACGGAATACTCGGGTTCGACCTGTATCCACTACAATTCCAGTTACTTTCCCTATCAGCTCAAAGTTTCGCCGCTGAATCCAACGTGGTGCAATGCGATGAAGACAAACGCTGTCACGGTCGGTGTCCTCTATACCGAATATCTGTCGATTCCCAAGGACTGGGGTTACAACATGACCGTCGGCGAGCCGATGAAATCCAGCGGTTTCACCTCGGTCTGGGGTGGCACGATGCGCTCGGACGTTTCAGGCAGCACGACGAGACGTGACTACATTCCCTATGCTCTCAAGGATTGTGCGTCATCGGAAGATTTGTTCCTTTCGGCATCGAATTCGAATGAAATCGAATCCGGGCTATCCTCACTCTTTCAACAATACCTGACCAGTGTCCGGCTCACTCAATAGAGTTGCTTAGATGTCAATCCTACGGCGTTTCGCCGGAAACCAGCAGGGTGCCGCTGCGATAGAGTTCGCCATCCTCGCTCTTCCTTTCTTCCTTGTGATCTTCGCCATAATCGAGATTGCCATAATGTGTTTTGTGGACGCAGGTCTCGATGCGGCCTTGCACAAAACGGACCGACAAGTGCGTGTGGGGACTGCGACGACCGATCAATGGGATCTCAACAAATTCAAGGCGACCCTGTGCAGCGAACTCTCCTATTATTTTGATTGCTCAAGCAGTTTGCTGGTAAGGGCAACGGTCATCACGGATATGAGTTCGGTCAGCCGCATCTCGGGGATAGCCAATGGAACGCTATCGGTATCCGAGGCCTTCGATATTGGCGACGCAGGCGACTATGTGCTGATCCAGGCCTTTCTCCCCTGGGATCCCGTCGTGCACTATTACAGTTATTCATCGAGCAAGCTGGACGATGGAAGATATGTCCTAGGTGCTGCTGAACTCTTCAAGAACGAGCCGTTTTGATGCCTAAGGCAAAACCACCGCACCTGTTAAAGAGACTGACCCGCATTGCCCGCAATTTCTTAGGCAACGGGAGTGGCGCCTCAGCAATCGAGTTCGTTCTAGTCTTTCCAATAATGATCGTCCTGCTAGCGGGGACGGTCGATCTTGGCCAGGCACTCCTTGTCAGCCGCAAGATGAACCAGATTACCGCCACCCTTGGTGATATGGTCTCTCAAAAGGCGACATGGAAGGAAGCCGACGTAACCGCTATCATCGCAGGTGCTGCAAGCATCATCGAGCCGTTCGATACGAGTAACCTCGCCATCCAGCTGGCCGTCGTCGACATTGACAGCGATTTGGCGGCGAGCGTGGATTGGGCGGAAGCCTACAATAAGACGGCGTTGTCGAAGGGCGCCGCATCGCCGGTTGAAATTCCCACTGAGGTCGCCATCGCTGGCGTGCAGATGATCGCCGTCAATGCTACCTACACGCTGACGACGCCATTTTCCAGTTTGCTTGAGAGCATCACCGGGATGACCGCGTACCACTATAGCAAGAACTATATCATGCGGCCACGTATCCAGGATTCTGTTACACTGAAGACCTGACCCCACGGCTGAGCGATCGCTCACAGCGCCAGCGGGTGGTCCAAGGGAGGCTACCCAAAATTGGCCATCTTCAAGCGGTAGGCGGCGAAGCTCAAGAAAGCGATCAACGCAATACCAAAAATTGCGATCTGACGGATAGCCCGCAACCGCTTTTCTTGTGGGGACAAGGGTTTTCCTCCTACTGATATAATTGATATAACTCACTAATTAGAGCCTGATAGACGCCGGCAGAAGGACCAGTCAAGGGCGTCGATCGGTGGTGACGATACAGTCGATCAAGACCATGGCCCATATTGATCTAACTAGATTACTCCCGGCGGCTCCTTAACGGACGATGCCACTTTGGCTCAACAAGCCACCATCTGGCGACCTATTCCGATCAAGCACTCAGAAACTGCGGCAGCTTCACCAGTTCTGCTTTTGGCAGGGCTTTGCTGTACAGGAATCCCTGTGCCGCACCGCAGCCGTTCGCCGTTAAGAAATTCGCTTGCTCGATCGTCTCGACGCCTTCGGCGACCACGCTCTGGCCGAGACAACGAGCGATGGAGAGAATGGCCTTGACAAGTTCCGCGCTGCGCTTGTCGCCGCTGCTGATGAATGACCGGTCGATTTTCAGGGTGTCAATGGGAAAGCGAGCCAAGTAGTTCAACGCCGAATAGCCAGTACCAAAATCATCAATGGCGATTGAGATTCCCATTGTCCGAAGGGCACAAAGAACCGCCAGTGTTTCGTATTTCTCATCAAGCAGAAGGCTTTCCGTGATTTCAATCTCGATCCATTCAGGGCGGCAGGCGGTGCCATCGAGAATTTCTGTTACCCTTTCTAACAGATCCGATCGCTGGAATTGCCTGGATGAGAAATTGACTGCCACTTTGTGAGATACTTGGCCGTCGGCGTTCAATTGTGCGGCGGTTCGGCAGGCCTCGCGGAAAACCCAACAGCCCAACTCCACAATCAGCCCCGTATCCTCGGCAATCGGAATGAACTGCGCCGGAGGAACCATGCCCATTTCTCGGTGATGCCATCGCAGCAGGGCCTCCGAGCCGATCATCATGCCATTGTCCAACAGCACTTTGGGCTGGTAGTGCACCTCCAGTTCGCCGCGCTCGATGGCACGGCGCAATTCCGATTCCAGCATAAGGCGCTTTTGCGCCTCGGCCGTCAGCTCCCTCGAGTAGAATTGGAAGCTTCCTCTCCCCAGGCGTTTTGCTGAATACATCGCCGAATCGGCATATTTGAGGAGATCATTGGCGTCGGTGCTGTCGTCGGGATAAAGCGCGATGCCGATGCTGCATGAGACGAAGACCTCCTTGCCGTCCAGCAGGAAAGGTTCCTCGAAGGTTTCCAGCATCTTGTTGGCAGTATCGGCCAATTCGCGCTTGTGTTGGATGTCTGGTAGAAGGATGGCGAATTCGTCGCCGCTGAGACGTGCCACAGTATCGCCCGCACGCACGCTTGCCTGAAAGCGTCTGGCCGCCTGACGGAGCAACTCATCGCCGACGGGGTGTCCCATCGTGTCGTTTACGGCCTTGAAATGATCGATGTCCAGCATCATGACGCCCACCGGTTGGCGATGGGACGCAGCCTCTGCTGTTGCCTGTTGCAACCGCTCATAAAACAGCTCCCGGTTCGGCAAGGTCGTACGCGAATCGTAGAAGGCCATTCGGTGAATCTTCTCGCGGGACGCGTTCAACTCGGTAATGTCACGTCCGACACCAATGGTCCCCGAAATCTTTCCATTCGCGCCGATGATAGGAACCGTCCGTGTTTCGAGAAGGACAGCGTGTCCTCCTTCTGCGGACGCAACCCATTCCTCATTGAGGAAGACGCCCCGGCGCGGATGGCCACCAGGTCTTTCTCGCGGAAAGTGCGGGCAACGTCGGCATCGAACAGATCAAAATCCGCTTTGCCGACAATTTCAGGTTCCAACTTACCGACCAGTCGCTCAAACGCGTGATTGCACAGGAGATAAGTGCCATCCAGGTCCTTCAGCCATACCATGTCGGGTATGGTCTGAAGCACGGTGAGGAGGCGTGTTCGTGCTTCGTCAAGAATGTGCTCTGCCAGTTTCCGTTCGGTAACGTCCCGCGACAGAACAAGAAACGTTTGGGCGGACGATGTCTTGCTGCCCGCTTTTTTCGCCACATAATGCTCGAACCATCGAGGCTCACCGTTCTGTTGGACGATGCGAATGACGTGACAATCGCTGACACCATTGTCGTCAGCGTTGCAGATAGCGCGTAGCGCAGCAGCTGCCTCCTCGGGTGGCAGGACATCGTTGACCGTTTTGCCCAGCAATTGTTGTTTGGTAGCGGCCAGCAATTCCGGATGCTTTGTCCATATCTGCAAATATCGCCCGTTTCGGTCCATCTCGAACAAAATGTCTGGGATCGCGGCGATGATCGCTTCGGCGAATTCAAGTGCTTCCGCAAGGCTCTGTTTCTCGTGCTGGCCAGACACGGTTTCGCTGGCAATCACGTCAGATAGAGTGACTGAATCGCTATTTGCAAATGAGCCATCCGTCTTGTGGGAGAGAGATGGCAGCATCATGTGGATCCTCCTGGCGGCAAAGGAACAGGAAGCGTCATACATCCGGTCGAACTTTTATCGGGAAAAACCGCGCAATTCATTCGAGCGGAGCTGAAGGCTCGGCAAATTCATCGATCAAGGAAAGATGATGAACAAGCGCAATGCAGCTTGGATGAAGGACCCTTAATAAAATCTGTCGACTTTTCCCGCAGACGCGGTTTGCTGCGCAATTGGGATCAGATATCGCGAAGTGGATATTGGCAGCGCGAAGGCTTGGACCTGCTTAGGACCGGTGAGACATCATCGGAGCGGATGGAATAAGCGTTTCTGCTGATTCAGCACCGACTTGGCAGTGCGGCTCCAAAGATGGGACCACCGCCGCAAGCTCATTGGGAAAGGTTCGGGCGATGGCCCGATTGCGACCGTGTTGCTTGGCCTCGTACAAAGCGGCGTCGGCCGCTGACAGGAACCGCTCTGGTCCAGCCTGCAAGCCTTTGCCTCTCGCCGAGGTAATGCCGATACTCGCGGTTACGCGCCCGAACTCGCTAGCGCTGTGTGGAATGTTTTCCTGAGCTAGGAAACGTATAACTTCCTTCGCGACAACTGCCGCACCTTTTTCGTCAGTGTTGGGAAGCAGAACCACGAATTCCTCTCCGCCGTAGCGTGCAACGAGGTCCGTCGAGCGTTTTATCGACTTCGCAAGACATTTGCCCACGGCACGAAGACAGTCATCGCCGGCAACATGACCATAAGTGTCGTTATAGGCTTTGAACCGGTCGACATCGATCATCAAGACGCTGAGCGGCATGTCTCGTTTCAAGCAGCTTTCAATCTCGCTGGCGAACACGCGATCAAAGGCGCGACGGTTGGTGAGACCGGTCAATCCATCCGTGTCGGCAAGGGCTCTCAGCTGATCGGCGGAGCGTTTGAGTGCGATTTCCGCCTGCTTCGTCACGGTGATGTCCGACACGACCACCATGGCCGTGCCGCCCTGCGCGAGCCTTGTTTTGAGTGCACGCCACTCGCCGTTTTTCAGTTGGATTTCTTCGTCCTTGTTGTTGGGCAAAGTCGCGGCGGCGGCCTCAATCCAGTGATCTGACGCCTCTTCGGGCAACCCGACGCGCTCGCCAGTCTCGGCCACGCGTCGGAGGATGTCGCTGATGTGCGCGCCGACGACCCGAGCATCACGAGATAGCGGGAACGCGTCTCGGTACTGTTCGTTGCAGAAGACGAGGAAGCCCTTCTTGTCGAACATGGCGAAACCCTCGGACATGCCATTCATCGCAAGCGTCAGCAGGTTCCGTTTCTCGCGAAGCTCACGTTCGAGTTCCACACGTTCGGTAATGTCCCGCGTGACGCCCGCAAGCCCGATGATTTGTCCTTCGCTGTCTCGAAGGGGCACCTTTGAAGCAAGGAGATGGCGCTCTCCCATGCGCTCCAGGAAGTCGATCAGCGGCTCGCCGGTGCGCATGATGTCTTGCTCCCGGAAATACAACTCTTCAGCTTCCGGTAGGCGCCGCAAATTGAAATCGGAAAGGCCTGTCATGTCCGAGGCCGCATGAAAGCGGAAAAGGCGGGCCATGTTGTCATTGACGGTGATAAATTTGCTGTCCCGGTCCTTTACGTAGAGGTAATCTGGGGACTGCGAGAACGCTGTCTCCAAGACCCGGCGTTCCAGTTGCACCCGATCAGTCTTGAGCATGATGAGGCCGCATATGACCGTCGCGGCACAGTTCGTCGCGATGAGCGGCAGCCCGATGGCTGACAGTGCGCCGACCTTCGTCAGGCTCGGCAGGATAGCCAGCAACGCCGTCAGGACGACAGCGAGTGCCACGGTCAGGAACAGGAGGATCCGGCCGGCTGAAAACCGTGTGCGCGGCAGCAAATAGATTGCTGCTCCGGTGGTGCTGACGACGAGGATTGCCACGACACCGTCAAGGGCGGCCGCGCCGCCAATGTAGAGGCGAAAGATAGCGGCCGGAATCACGGCAGCCGCAGCCGATACCGGGCCGCCAAAAGCTGCCGCCAGGGCAAGCGGAGCAAAGCGAAGGTCAAGATAGATTCCCGGATGGAACTGGATCGCGAGCAAGATTGCACCCGCAGAGGTGCACCCGGCGACGGTTCCGAAGAAGAGCTTTTCGTAGCCGGCGATGAAACGTCGATACCAGATCGATAGATGTGCGAACATGGCGATGGCGAGAACGACAAATGCCAAATTGCCTACGAGTTGTTCCCAGACGCCTGCTGCCATGCATGAGCCTTATGAGTTGACGGATATGCGTTCTATGGTTCTGAAACTATTTCCCGGGTAAGGAGCACACCATGCCCATGAAAAATTAGCGGACCGTTAGGCGAGAAATCGCATAGGACATATTCTGGCATGCAAAATCACCAAATAGAACACATAGCGACTGAACACGCGAAGCCGTTATCGTTCCGCACTCAAAAAACCGGCACAAGGCATAGCAGCGCTCTCGAGGCCATAGTCCCGGTTCCAGGGCGGCTGTCGCCCTGAAATGCCTCACGAGGAAACTCCGATCGTGATCGTTGCCGACAGGACACCCCCGTCGAGCTTCTCGAAATCGAAGATGTGATCGGCGGCATCGGCCGGTATTATGCCGTCGTCACTATTGCGGGTCTCCCGTGCCGGTCGTCCGACATAATCGGGATGCTGGTCGTAGACGATATCGTTCAGCGTATCGTCGAAATAAAGCTGACTGACCAGTAGTTCCTTGCCGGCGACGAGGATCCGACAATGGATATGCGACGTGCGTCCATGGTACCAACCCGGATAGACGGTCAGGAATGTCGCCTGCCCATCGGAATTCGTCAGCTGCCGCCCGCGAAACGCGAGGCCACTCAGCGCTTCTGCGTCACCGCTCGTACACATCTCGGCCGCCTCGCGGCCGGAATAAATGCCACGATGATCG
>Ga0123341_1002979_pt1 | contig 14302 bp, 15 predicted proteins | sample Turbeapinknodule_FD_89959 | JGI IMG/M metagenome (GOLD analysis project Ga0123341, IMG submission 89959) | Root nodule microbial communities of legume samples collected from Mexico - Turtle bean Mexico pink nodule | ecosystem: Host-associated > Plants > Roots > Nodule | place: Mexico: Nepantla... | reverse complement strand
CTCTCAAACCCATACTCATCATGCACCTTCAAAGCCAACACAACTCCTAGGAGGGCTTTGTTTCACTCACCCATTGCTTCCGCATCACATTTTACTACTTTGATTCAAGAAGAACACATGAAAATGCCATCACATTCTTTCTGAGAAATCTGAAATTAACACCAAATTTGGGAACAAAATGTCTTTATTCAAATCAAGATAATAAAATATGTAAAAAGGTATAAATTCATAAATTATGGGTTATTTTAGCAATTAATACTCATAAGTGCCTATATTTTAATATGAAATATTACTGAAATTAGGCACTTATCAAGTACCTCGTGGGGGAAGTAGAAGCTTCCCGAAAAATGATGGAGGAGGTCCCTCAGGTAAATGAGGAGCTACAAAAAACAAATGAAGAGCTGAGAAAAGCCATGCACAGGTAATAACAGCGTAACGTCCGGGACCGCTCACCAGATATTTCCTCAAGGGACTATCCTCAGCCTTTCTCTCGAAAAGTCATGGAGGAATCGATCCCACCTCATTTTCTTACCCCAAAGGTAACTCCCTTCACAAGGGTGGAGGACCCCGAGAGCTACCTGAAAATGTTTAGGGCCTAGATGATCATCTCTAGTGGGATTGATGTCATTCACTGCAAGATGTTCATGGGAACATTCACAGAAACAACTCTTCATTGGTTCAACATCATCCTTGATGGGCATATAACATTGTTCCAACAGTTCTCCAGAATTTTCAAGGAACACTTCTCAACCAACAAGGTCGACCCTCCTCGACTTCCCAACCTCTTCGATGTCAGGCAGAGGGAGGGCGAATCCTTGAAAGATTATTTAAATTGATATTGTGCTTTCTCATTAAAACTCCCAACACCAAACAAGGAGATTGTCGTTGCAGCCTTTGTAAAGGGGATATGGGCAAGCCCTTTCAGCAACTCGCTCATCCGAAGTCGAGCCAAGTCGATGTTTGGGGTCAGAGAAAGGGCAGGCACCCATTAGAAGTAGAGGAGGTCATAATAGTGAAAAATGGCAACTCACAACCCAAGTAAAAAAGATACACAGAGGGCGTACGAGAGCACCGCTAAAGGAACACCAACCCATCCACAAGTCGACGCTCCAACCAGAGGTACCTTCATGGTGATGACTTTTCAACACAAATGCAGGAGGATTCTTCGGAAGAGGGGCCTCGGCATCCAGCCAGAAGCGTTACACCCAAATTGTGATGACCCTGGAGACCAAAAAACCCAAGCCAAACTCGATCCCCCCCTTTGTTTTGCACCGACAGATTCTGAGGACATTTTCCCTCATGAAGACGATCGTATAGTCATATTAGTTATTACCATCGGCTGCAAAGTACATCGAGTCCTCATGGATCAGGGAAATTCGGTCGACATTATGTTTCGGGAGACGTTTTTGGGATTACTGTATTGGCTAGGAGTGTTCGGGACCTCAGTCCAAGCGTTTAGGACAACTTGGTTTTGGGGCAAGTATGGGCCCAAAGGGTGGGTTGTGGGCTCGACCCAGGTGCTGGTAGAAAGCTTGAAAATGGATAATTAAATAGAAGAAATATTCTGATTGTTTATAATACATACGCTAATAAAATATAAATAAAAGTTGTTGGGAATAAAGTTGTTAGCACCCGAAAATAAAGGTGCATGTGAACAAAATGTTTTATTGTTGTTAGCACCTGAGAATAAAGGTGCATGAAGCATAATGTTTTTCTGTTATGGTTATATGCTTTCTATTGAGACTATATTCTCATTAGTGAAAACTATTGAAGGGATAATATCTATAAAAGGGGCTTTAGACCCCAAGTAAAGGTATGTTGTTTCTGAATACTTGAGACTGAACTGATTTGATATTTTGAATGTTCTCACTGACTTGATCGCTAGAGTGTGATCAACAGGTAGAGCCCCCTTTGTCCCAGTGGAGCACCTAGTACCTTGAAGTACTAATTGGAGACAAATCAAAAGAGGAGATTGCCCATTCAATCCGACAAGAACATTTGGCGCCCAACGTGGGGCCCGATAAAAATTTATCCCATCCACGTTTCCAACTGAGCCTTCTAACGTGATGAGAAAGACAAGGCAAGGCCTGTTGGAATCCGAAGGAAGTGATGCCCCTGCCTTACAGCAACTCATAGAGGCCATGAGGTCCCTCCAAGAGGCGAACAAAGAATATCGAAGAGAGCAAGAGCGAATCCAAGAAGAAGCCAAGGTCGAGTAGGAGCAACTATGAGCAAAAGCACGAGCTCCTGCAAGATTGTTTGATGGTAGAAGTCGAGGCCTCTCATATAGCTATGAAGGAACATACACAAACCAATGAGGAGTTGTGCAAAACCAATGAGGAATTGCGGAAGAGCTTGCACCGGCGTGACCGATGTTCCACTAGGGAACAATCTCTGAACTCGTCATCGAGAGATAATCCCAAGCCATTCTCGCAGGAAATTATGGATGAGCCCTTGCCACCTCACTATATCACACCTAAAATTTCCTTTTTCACGGGAGTAGAGGATCCTAAAAATCATCTCATGGCATTCAATGCTCAAATGATCATCTCTGGGGGATCGGATGCCATCTAATGTAAGATGTTCATGGGTACTTTTACAGGTACAACCCTACAATGGTTCAGTGGGATCCCAGATGGTCAAATCATCTTTTTCCCTCAAATCTCCAGGATGTTTAGAGAACAATACGCGATCAACAAGGTTTTGTATGACATTTTCAACGTCAAACAAAGGGAGGGAGAGGCACTGAAAGATTGTTTGAATAGGTTCTGCACGGTCACGGTTAGACTTCAAACACACGATGAAGAGATGATGATCGCTGCCTTTAAACAAGGGATGGCAGCATGACCGTTCAGTGATTTGTTAATTAGGAATCCAGCGAAGACAATTTTCAAGGTACGTGAAGGAGTTGTCGCCCACATCGAGGCGAAAGAGGTTGTACTTATGAAGAACGACAGCTTGCGTTCAAGGTAATCTAGGCCTAAGGAGAGCAACCGAGATCGACCCGTGCTGGTCAACGAAACCTCTGCCGAGAAGAGAACAGACTCGAGGTACGTACCATATGTAGCTAAGAAAGATGAGCCCAAGGTAAATGCCAGGGAAAAGTCAACAACTCAGCCCAAATTTTGTGTATCCTATAAAGAGCTCCTGAGTATGCCAGGGGTAGCAGACAAGCTAAAGTTTCCTAAGAAAAAGGATCGGAACTTGGGATCGTGAAGAGATGTCTAGTGCGAGTTCCACAGAACATTTGGGCATAACGTTAAACGATGCATAACCTTGGGTCACCAAATGGCTAGCCTGGTCAAGAAAGGGTTCTTGAAGCAGTATCTTGAGGTTAACCTAGAAGAACCAAAGGGAGAGGTTGCTATAAGAGACCAAACACATGAGACACTGGTCAATGGAAATCTGAACACCATCTCGGGAGGATTTTTTGGAGGAGGAAGCTCGGCTTCCAAATGTAGGCGATACATGCGAGCGGTGATGTCCATGGATACGAGAAGACTTGATCATCCTCTAGAGCTCACTCTCTATTTCACGAGTTCCGATCTACAAGATGTGGTTCCTCACAAGGATGATCCGATGGTGATATTTGTCATCACTGTAGGGCGGAAGGTGCACAAAGTTAAGGGTGGCAATGCGGGTTGGCCCGCCTCGCACTTGGCCCGCCCCGCATAGAATCTGCGAGCTGATTTTTCTAGCCCACCATGCATAAGGGTTGGCCCGCATAAGAAATATTTTTTTAAAAAAAATAATTTTTTATATAAAATTTTTTAAATTTTTTATTTAGATGCATTAGGTAAATAGTCTCATAATATTATTTTCACGAGACATGCGTAGTAAGATGTTATTAAAATTATGAGGCTACATGAAGAAAATATGGAGGTGCAAAAAAAAATTCTACATTTTAAAGTTATGCAGGTTATGCGAGCCAACTCGCCCCGCCCCGCACTTGGTCCGTGCGGGCTGCGGGTTATGCGGGGCAAACCTAAGCGGGTCACCGGCTTGAAATCAGCAACCCGGCCCGCATTTTTTTCAGCAGGCCACGGGTCGGCCTGCCCCACTTTGCCACCCCTACACAGAGTCTTGGTCGATTAGGGGAGCTCGGCTGATGTGATGTTCTAGGAAACGCTCACCAACTTGTAGTTATCCCCTGACTAGTTGAGGCCATACGATGAGTGTTTGGTCGGCTTCGCGGGAGATCAGGTAGAAGTACGAGGGTATGTTAAGCTGAGGACGACCTTCTCCGAAGAAAGTGTGGCCAGGACGATTGCCATCAGGTACGTCGTTGTTAAATTTTCTTCTGCTTACAACTTGCTTTTGGGGAGACCTTCCCTGAACAGATTGGGTGCAGTAGCCTCGATAGCCTATATGAAGATGAAGTTGTCTTCTCCTGAAGGAAGGGTGATTACCATAAAGTCCGATCGGAAGATGACACGAAAATGCTATGAAAGTAGTTTGTCCCAGTCATTGATATGAACAAGGCTTCATTGATATGAACAAGGCTTGTCCCAATGATTCTTTCCCGCTATCGAGCATAGACTCCTTGGTTGACAACGCCTCAGGTTGTCGGTTATTAAGCTTTTTGGATGCGCTCTTAGGTATAACTAGATTCGTATGCACTCGAAGGACGAGAGTAAGACAACCTTTATGGCTGAGGTCGCCAGTTAATGTTACAAAGTCATGCCCTTTGGCCTTAAAAATGTTGGCGCAACCTATCAAAGGTTGATGGATCGAATCCTCGCCCCAATGCTCGGGCAAAACGTGCAGGCATATGTAGATAGCTTGGTCATCACGTCAGAAAGGAAGGATCAGTATATTGTCGATTTGGAAGAGCTATTAACCACAATAGCGAAGTACAACTTAAAGCTTAATCCAGATAAGTGTGTGTTCGGGGTAGAAGTAGGGAAGTTCCTTGACTTCCTACTAACTTAAATGGGCATAGAGTCGAACCCTAACAAATGCGCAACAATCATAGGGATGAGGAGCCCGACTAATGTGAGGGAGGTACAACAGCTCACCGGGTGCATGACTCCCTCTCTCGTTTCTTGTCAGCCAGTGGAGACAAAGGATACCACTACTTCCAATGTGTTAAAAAGAATAATTTTTTTGTGTGCACTAGTGAATGCGAGAAAGCTTTCACCTAGTTGAAAGAGTACTTGGTTAGTCCCCTTGTTCTTGGTAAGCCAATCCCACATACCCCTATTCGTCTTTATTTTGCGATTACGGATCGAGCAATCATCTCGGTCATTTTGCAAGATTAGGATAAGGTCGAAAAGCCAGTCTATTTTGTGAGTAAGGTACTACAAGGACCGAAAAATCAGTATCAAGCCATCGAGAAAGCTGCCTTAGTTGTGGTGTTTACAACTCGCGTGACTTCGTCACTACTTTCATAGTTTCACCGTGATCGTGATGATTGATCTGTCCATTCGCAAGGTCTTTCAAAAGCCTAATATAGCAGGTCGGGATTTCCGTTGGGCGGTGGAGTTATCCGAGTTTGACATATAGTATGAACCACGGGGGCCGATAAAGGGTCAGGTATACGCTGACTTCATGGTAGAACTTTTGTTTGAGGACTCTCAACCTGATCCATATGACTTCCGTTGGGTCCTTTCGGTAGGTGGATCCTCCAATCAACAAGGGAGTGGAGTCAGGGTCATATTAGAAGGGCAGAAAGGGCTTTTAATCAAGCAATCCCTTAGGTTTGCGTTTAAAGCAAGCAACAATCAAGCCGAGTACGAGGCCTTGATAGCCGGGATGTTGCTAGCCAAGGAGTTGGGAGCTCGAAGCTTGCTAGTAAAAAGTTACTCATTACTTGTCACCAGGCAAGTCATAAGCGAGTATCAGACCAAGGACCCACAGCTAGCTTCATATACCTCAGGTACGTGCAGATCTTGAGATTAGCTTTCTCTACGTTTGATCATGTTCATGTTCCTAGAGAGCAAAACTCTCGAGCAAACATGTTGTCTAAGCTAGCTAGCTCAAGGAAGGGAGGTCGGCAGAGGTTAGTGATCCATGAGACATTAAAGTCACTCAGGACATGATGCAAGCCAAGCCAACAAGAAGATGACCAAGGATGCAAATGACCATTCACACTATGAGAATTCATCTCAACATGCAAGCAAAGACCTCCTCACCAGAGGAAGAAATGGACAGAGACCAGAGCATTTAATATTCTTCTTGTTGGTCTTTTTAATAATTAGCATATGTTGTAAATAATTTGGGCTCACTTTGGGGGCCCAAATAGCAAATATAGGCTAGAATAAGGTACCTTTAGCATAATAGGGGGTGTGGGTAGCATTTTAGCTTGTCCCTAGCCCTATTGGAAGGCATTTTGACCTAGTTTCTAGAACGACAAACTTAGGATGCGGGTTTGACTTAGTCAAACCCTAAGGCTGCCCATTTTTCCCCTTTCCCATCCTACCCCTTTAGCTTGTTCTCCAAGGCTCCTTCACCTATAAATAAGAAGCCTACCTAGTGTATTTTTACAAGTTGAAATTAATAGAAGAAGAGTTACTCTGCACAAATTGTGTGAGGTGTTAGTGAGGTTTGAATTCCTCTTAGCATTTAGATCTTATCTTGTGAGTATTGAGAGTTCTCAAGTAGCGGCTATCATCACTTATCTTGGAGGCCAATCACACTCCAAGTGGCGTGTTCCACTTCTTAAATACATCACCTAAGCTTTCTCCTTCATCTATTCTTCCATTGTCATTCCATTTTTACTTTTTGCATCATGTTCTTGTTTGGTTTTCCTTGTTTCCATTCGACAATTCTATTTGGTTTCTTTTCCTTATTCTTTAATTTTGCACCTTCTAGCATCATTTTCACCTTATAATTGTCTTTTCCTTTTGCTCTTATAAAGTGAACCTTCACACTTACTTAACCACTTGGTTAAGTTCGTGTCCAGTGGGGATCTTCTTAGAGTTCTCACCATATTCTTGCTTAAAAATATCAATCTAAGTAAAGTGTCACACAAAAAATGAACAATCCTAAAATCAACTCACATCAGGACAGCTGAAGGAGGATCGACTAAGGTCGACCATGTGGAGGTATTAGGGGTCATCTCAAGAAAAAGGAGAAGACATCGGTCGATGATTCAAGAAACATTGAAAGTCCCAAGCATAACCACCTATGGGTTATTCGGGGATGAGTTTCTTGAAGTTTTGTAGGTCGACACCACAAAGACTTGGATAACACCTTACAAGTGTTACCTCGTTGATGGGTTACTTCCTGCCTAGCCCATGGAGGCCAAGATTGTTAAGAGGAATGCAGGGTGGTATACCTTGATAGATAGAAATAGTTTTCATCACGGTTATACCCACCCAATCCTCACATGTGTAAGTGGAGATCAATGTGCCGCATAATGGTCGAGCTCCATGAAGGCATTTGCGGTAGTCACACAGGAAGACGACCTCTCTCATTGAAGGTCATCCGAGCTAGGTATTATTGGTCGACCATGAAGGAGGATTGCGTGAAATATGTGCAACGCTGTGAACAATGTCAAAAGCACGCTGATTGGTGCCATGCACCAGCCGAGGAGCTGAAGTCAATTTATAGCTCGTCGCCTTTCCATACATGAGGAATAGACATTTTAGGCCATTTCCCGTTGACAATACTTAAGATGAAGTATCTCATTGTGGCCATTTAATACTTCACCAATTGGATTGAATTCGAGCCAGTTGCACAAATAACTACTCACAAGGTAGAACATTTTTTTGTGGAAGAACATTGTGTGTCGTTTTGGGATTTCGAGACGCCTAGTGTCCAACAATGGAACCCAATTTGCTAGCCAACAGTTGGGTAAGTTGTGCTCAGAGCTTGGAATAAAGCAGGTGTTCGCCTCGGTAGAACACCCTCAAACGAATGGCCAGGTTGAGTCAGCTAACAAAGTCCTATTAAGAGGTTTGAAAAGGTGGTTAGAAAAGGCCAAGGGAACTTGGTCAGAAGAAGTTCCTAGAATTTTGTGGGCCTATCACACCACTTCGCAATCAACAACCAAAGAGACGCCTTTTAGTTTGGTATATGGGTCAGATGCTATGATACCAGTGGAGATACAAGAGAATTCTCCTTGGTTCCAAAGCTTTGTTGTTAAGGAATCTAATGAAGGAAGGAAGGTAAACCTGGATTTGTTGGACGAAGTGCGTGAACATGCCCGTATTAACTTGGAGGCTTTAAAGAGAAGGGTGGAGTTAAAGCAAAAGACCCAGACGAAACCTCAGTAGTTCAAGGTTGCCAACTTGGTGAAGCGAAAGGCCCACCCCTACCAGTTAGAAAATAAGTAATCTCCAAAGTGGATTGGCCCGTTTCGCGTAGTCGAGGTGCTTAGGAATAGAATGTATAAGCTGGAAACCATGGAGGGGGAGCCATCCCACGAACGTGGAACACGGCAAATCTCAAGTTTTATCAGTTAAGATATTTCGTTTTGATGCTTTCCTTTTGAACAATATGATGATGCTTTTTTTTTCCTTGAAGGGGTTTTTAACGTGGTCATCTAGTGATAAATTTATTCTCAGAAGATGGTGCATTAGTTTGTTCGTTGATTTACTTGATGTAGCACACGGTAAGTCAACCTAGCTCGGCGTAAGTATGTTTACCCAAGTATAGGCACCCTGTGAGATTAGTTTGTCTAATGGTTCACTTGATTTAGTGTCAGGTAAGACAATCTAGATTGGCATAAGTACGAATACCCGAGTATAGGCGCCCTACGCGAAAATTAGTATAGATGAGTTATTTGTTAAGGTAAGATGACCTAACTCGGTGTAAGAACGACTACCCGAGTATAGGCGCTCTGCAAATTGATTTGTTATGGATAAATTTTTTATTCGATGCGAGGTATGATGACCTAACTCGGCGTAAGAGCGACTGCCCGAGTATAGGCGCTCTACGAATTGGTTTATTATGAATAGATTCATCCGCACATGGTAAGACGTCCTGGCCCGGAGTGAGTCAGGTTATTCGAGTGCAGGCGTCCTGTAGTGGTGAGTTTGTTAGATTTAGTGCATGGTGTCAACCTAGCACTGAATGAATAGAGTCATTCGAGTATAGGCGCCCTGTAAAGATGAATTTATTTGATGAAGTACATGGTAAGACGAATTAGCTCGGTGTAAATACGACTACCCGAGCATAGACACCCTGTGATATGAATTTATTTGTGTTAAGTTATTTAGTTTCGCACACGTTGAAGTGACTTTGCGTAGAATGAATAAGGTCGTGCGAGTATGGATGCCTTGTAATGGTGGCCCATGCTTGATATGTATGGAGACGATGATCGAGCCTAAAATAGAGGCAACTATTAGAGTAGGCACTCTACGAGGTGAGGCATCGTGAAATCAATGCAATAGTCATACCAAGAATCGCTTAATATGGAGGTTGTTTGTGAAATCAAGTTGAAGCAAAAGTTTGCCCTACCTCTGAAAGCGTCACTTACTTAAAGGTAGACTTTTTATTAAGGTAAGTAAGTTTTTACTTTCACACTTAAGCTTACAGAAACTTATTATGTGATTTGTGTTAAGATAAAAAGAATGAGTTAAGTAGCGAGGCATGCGTTTGTAAAGATCCCAAAATCAATATACAAAAGAAAGATCATAAGTGTTGATAAATATGAAAAGTGTTCAAATTGTCAAGATGTTAAGAGAATTTAACATGAGCATAAAATATTAGAGACCATAGAAAGTTTAAATTAATCATCCCTTAATTGGCCATCGACCACGGTTTTACCTGGGCTGAGTTTTGAGAAGTCAAGAGTAGGATGGGGTTTTGATGCCTGTTCAAGAGCTGCCTCGAATCTTACAAAGTAGGATTGGGCAACATCTTATTTGAAGGAATTTGTTGCCTTGGCAAGGTCCTCATCTTTGCGGGTCATTTCCCCCTTTAGCTTGTCAACTTCGACAAAGAGTTTGTTCCTTTCTTCGACCAGGCTTGCTGCCTCTTAGGCTCGGTCTGCTGCCTCTTTGATCTTCTCAACTCAAAGTCGTTCAGCTTCTTGATGTAAACCATTTGAATGTTTGAGCTCAGATCGAAGGCATTCTATCTTTTTGCAAAGTTCCACATTCTCTTGGATTTTGTGGTCCTCTGCTGCTTTTCGATGTCTTGTTTTAGCAATGGCCAAGCAACCCATGGCAAAGGCTTGCCCAAATTGTTTGATGGCATCACGAAGTAGATGGCCATGAGCCTATCTTTGTCCTCGCAGGGCAGGAAGTCCATTTCACCATATGTTGGGATGTCGAAGTCTGGATTCCACAAACTCTTCTCCTTTGAGCTCTCATCTTCGCATTTTTGGATGACGATTACGTCTTGGGGCGAAGCATGGCCATCTGAGTGAGCGACGTCTTGATGCGGGGCTTAGCCATCTGAGTGAGAGTGCTTAGTGGGGGGAGTAGCCGTTTTCCTCTTCCTCTTGAAGACAAGCCCGGAGGTGGTCTCTTCATCCTGTTCGGTGGGAGTTTGAGTGGTCAAAGTTGGGGCTTTCCTTTTCTGCTTCAAAGATTCCTTGGGTAGGCTAGCAACCGCCCTCATCTTTTTAGCTAGCTCGGGTAGCTCTGCCTTGCTAATGTTAGACAACATTCTCTTTGCAAAAAAACAAGTACATGGTTAGTAACGGTAGCAAAGTTATTTTCACCAAGGGTATAGGAAATGAGGAGTACCAGTGTAAGCTTTCATAGCACCGGGGATGTACTCTTTGATCAACAAGTAGGAGGTGTCAAAAACAACCTTCAAGCTCGTCAGGAACTCACAAATCCCTTGATCTTTTGGAGACAAGATTTTCCAGGCGCCAAGCACTATGGAATTTAGGTTCAGTAGGGTCGAATCTCCTGTTGAAGCTCGGATTTTAACTAATTTTCCTTTAAAATTTTTATATGAAGATTGGAAGAGGGTAAGCAAACCTCTTCCAGGGACACCGTTTAAGGACACCCATAGTTGGCGGCTAGTGTGCTTAGCCTCAAAGAAATATAGAAAAACTTCAACAGATGGCAAGATGCCAAACTGTGAGCACAAAATGATAAAAGCACAAATAAATGCCCAGCTATTAGGGTATAGCTGGGCAGGGGCAACATTGAGCTCGGTTAATAGCTCTTTTTCAAAAATGGATAAATGGAGACACAAGAAAACCTTTTTGAAAAATGTGGCATAAAAGAAACAAAATGAACCACCAGGTCCAATGACTCGTCATAGCAGATGAGTTCACCCTCCCTACACTCTGCAGTTTCTCGTATCTCTTACTCATGGTACACTCGTTTTCTCTTAACTCTCTAAGATGTAAATGGTGGTGTAATAAGAGACCTCTTTTAGAAGCTATATTTTGGCCCAGGGATACATTGAACTGTAACCCATTGCAGAAATAGCTAGAACAAAGTTATAAATACAAACAAGATACAAGCACAGTTCAGGCCAAGCAGAGAAAACGAAATCACAGTTCAGGCAATGCAATATGTAAGATGAATAAATATATGGCAATAGAGATTAGTGGAGGAAAATACTTGGTATGTTGATGGAGGGTAATAGTTTGATAGGAGAATAAGTGCGAAAGAAGTATTGGTGTAAGAGAGGTTTTGAGAGCACGAGAGTTCTGGAGAGAAGAGAGATTGTGTAACAAGTAAGTGAGGAAGAAATGGGTTTTTAATTGTTTGAAAGAAAGAGATGAAGCGACAGTGCTTCCTAGTCGTTGATGTGCGTGCCACGTGGATGTCTCAGATTTAGTGTGGTAGACAGCTCTAAAAAGATAATTAAATAGAATGAATATTCTGATTGTTTATAATACATACGCTAATTAAATATAAATAAAAGTTGTTGGCAATAAAGTAGTTAACACCCGAGAATAAAGGTGCATGAAGCAACTTGTTTTGTTGTTATGATTATATGCTTTATGTTGAGATTATATTCTCATTAGTAAAAACTGTTGAAGGGGTATCTATAAAAGGGGCTTGAGACCCTAAGTAAAGGTATGATGTTTCTGAACACTTGAGACTGAAACTGATTTGATATTTTGAATGCTCTCATTGACTTGATCATCGGAGTGTGATCAACAGGTAGAAGCCCATTTGTCCCAGTGGATCACCTGGTACCTCAAAGCACTAATTGGAGACAAATCAGAAGAGGAGCTTGCCCATTCAATCCGTCTGAGGTCAATCAGCAAGAACAATTACAAATCCGTTTAGATCAGCTAAGACTTTATAAGGGTTGACTGGTGGGGTTCATGGGGTATCAAGTGAAAGTTTGAGGGTACGCCGAGCTCTGAACCACCTTGTCGGATGAAAATGCGGTAACGACCTTCATGGTAAAGTATATAGTAGTTAATACACCTTCAGCTTATAATTTGCTTTTGGGATGGCTATCTTTGAACATGTTAGAAGCGGTACCCTCCTCATATCACATGAAAGTAAAATTGCCTTATCCAGAAGGAAAAGTCATAACCATGAAGGTAGACTAAAAGATAGCAAGTAAATGCTATGAAAGCAGCCTGAGGAGTATAAGAGGCACATACTGCAGAAAGCTCGACATAGCGATAGACCTCGTCCCTCGTGACGAGAGGTGACTTGGGCCTACAAAGGAGGTTTGAGAGATAAAAATCAACGGGAAAATATTCAAGCTCGGGGCTTCGTTACATAAAGAGCTGGAGGAAAACATTGCGAAAGTCATTTCAAAAAACATGAGTGCTTTCGCGTGGTCGTCGCCCGACATGCCTAGGATTGATCTAGATTTTTTGTAGCACCATCTCACCATAGACAAGATGGTCAAGCCCGTTATTCAGAGGAGGAAAAAATTCAATGAGGAGAAGTGTCTCGCCATCCGAGAAGAGGCTCAAAAGCTCCTCATAGCTGGCCACATCAGGGAAATCCAATATCCCAAGTGATTGACCAATGTCGTCATGGTGAAAAAAGCAAGTGGAAAGTGGAGAATGTGCATCGATTTCAACGACCTCAATAAAGCTTGTCCTAAGGATCCCTACCCCTTGCCGAACATAGACACGTTGGTAGACAATGCCTCAAGATGTGGCATGTTGAGTTTTTTTGGATGTTTTCTCCGGATACAACCAAATCCGGATGCATTCAAAGGACAAAAGTAAAATGGTTTTCATGTCTGAAGCAACAAGTTACTGCTACAAGGTCATGCCTTTCGGTTTAAAAAATGCATGGGCGACCTACTAGAGGATCATGGATCGAATTATACTACCAATGCTCAGACAGAATGTCCAAGCATATGTGGAAGACATGGTGGTCACTTCGGTAAAGGAGGTTGAGCATATATCAGACTTAGAAGAGTTGTTTGCCACTATAGGGTATATATTTTAAAATTTAACCTCGAAAAATGTGTTTTTGGAGTACAGGAAGGGAAGTTCATCGGTTTCCTACTAACTGGAAGGGGAATTGAGGCAAATTCAGAAAAGTGTGTAACAATTGTAAAGATGAGAAGCCCAACAAATGTAAAAGAGGTCCAAAGGTTGAGCAGACGCATGGTCACCCTCTCTCGTTTCCTATCAGCCAATGGCGACAAGGGGTACCCATATTGTTGAACCAAGTGGTGTTCAAGCTTTGAAGAATCCAAAACCCTTTGAAGGATGTTGAAGGCTAGGCTGTGCTTACTGTTGCTGAGTTGTCTTAGATAGGATCTGGGGTAGATTGAGTTTTGTAATTCACTCTTGATTGAATCCAAAGCATAGGCATTCTCAATCTTTTTAAAAGAAAAGTGTTTTTTTCAAACTAAGTGAAAAACAACTGATTGTTTTGTCGAAACAACCGATTGTTTTATACTTAGGTGTTTTTAGAAAAGGTTGAAAATTGTTTTTCAAATGGTTGAGCTGTCAAAACCAAAACAACTAATTGATTCGAGGAAACAACCGATTGTTTGTTTTGGTACCATAATAGAAAAACTGTTTTCTGCTTTGACTAAGCATTAAATGATTTTCTAACTGTTTAGGCTCCAATTTTTAATGCTTTGACCAATCTTTAAATGGAATTAATAGTTTGTTAAGATTTGATAACAAACAACTTTGTTTTACAAATAGAAAAACAGATTTGAGTTTTTTTTTTTAAAAAAAAGATTTTAACAACTTACTGATTTTGAAAGAGTTGAGATTGCTTAGAGATTGAGTTTGATCAAAGTGTGTGAGATAGGATTTTCTGTTGTATTGATTTCATATTTCATTCTGTAACAAGTGTAATCCTTGTATCTATTGAAAGAAACCTTTGTGTGTTTGCTGAGAAGTGATGTGTGTTCTTGAGGGGATCAAGATCAGCATTCTTAGTGTTGGTGTGTTGGCCAAGAGAAGTGTGTGTCTTGAGGGGATCAAGGTCACTTTCTTGGTTGT
>Ga0123341_1002977_pt1 | contig 14308 bp, 10 predicted proteins | sample Turbeapinknodule_FD_89959 | JGI IMG/M metagenome (GOLD analysis project Ga0123341, IMG submission 89959) | Root nodule microbial communities of legume samples collected from Mexico - Turtle bean Mexico pink nodule | ecosystem: Host-associated > Plants > Roots > Nodule | place: Mexico: Nepantla... | reverse complement strand
ATTTAAATATTTATTATAACCATTAGAAATAAATTGTCAATAAAAATGGTTTTTTAAGTGACGGATCAAATTTGTTCTATCATTAATGTTACTAATCGATTACACGTCATTTGAGAAAGACCCCTTTTTTAAACATTAATCGGTTTTGAAAATCCAAATAATTGGTCATTTAATTAAATCACTTATATAATAATTGCTTGTCACTCGAGTTTATCTTACTAGATTAAACCAAAAGCAATTAGTTTAAACCACTTTACTATCCTATCAGCAAGGTAGAGTCTCCAATCTTGACATCTTTGCAAACACGTTTTGTAGGTAGATAATCAAACTTAGAGGGCACAAACAAAACTCATCTTTAGGACCTTCATGCTGATGCTGTTTATATTGACACATGTCATGCTTGGAAAGGTTTCACGCTTGAAGGATAATGGAGGTCACAATCATTTTGTTTTCTCCACCCATGCACCAATTTTTCCATTGAGTGTGTAAAAGTAATATGCTGTAACTCCTAACTACTACTCAATCATTGGATGTTGTTGACCAAATGTGTCTTTGGAGAAATTTTATAAAATAACAATAACAGTAGCTAAAATGCCCCATGGTACTTATTTAACTTAACTATAGTCTCAAGTGGGACGAAGCACTAGAGAAAAGGTGGCAGAGTGCAAGTTTGAAATTTGTATTAAATATCTTCAACATATTCAAGAGCCTGAAAAGAACATTTTTATCACATTCTTTTCGATTCTCAACTAAGTATTTTAATGCATAACATTCTGTTGTTTAAAGCAGGATACCTTTTTCTTATTTTTTAAAGTTCACTTCAATTGAACAGCTGGGAAAATGGCTATTAGTTGTCATTCCAGAAAACACGAAGGTTATTCTTCTTTGAAATTGCGTTTTTCTTTTATCAAATTTTTAGCAATAATTAAATATTTTATGGAAATAAATAATTTACTTCTTTGCTTAATTAAATATATAAAATAAGTTTAATTGTCATACAATGTACCCGTATGCAATACTAAAAAAATCAGGTTATAATGATTTTTAAGCTAGCTATTAAACGTAATGATATGAGATGATGTAAAATATATTTATATTACAAGTGCATTCTAATTAAATTTACATGAAATTTATAATTTTGTAGCAATGCACAAATGTAAAAATTGCACCATCAATAAATAAAACCCATATTTTTTTCACTATTTTAAAGTAATTATTGTAAGAAAAAATTGATATTATATATGGCCTTTGAATAACCACTTAAAATATGTATATTATATTTTTTCTTCTAAAATTCAAACTTCCAAACAACCCTTTTGAAATCATGGCCTCCTGCCGTGGATTTTCAACCACATAATATTTCATTAATTATTTGTTGAAGTATCCTAAATAATATATATACATTATTTTTTATTTTATTATTTGATAGCTATTGAAGATATAAGTAAACAAGTAATTATTATATTATAATTTATTTAAAATGACATTGTACGTAATAGTAGTATCACATAAATGAACGATTAAATTAATAGAATCACTTTTTAATGAGAATGATGAAAAGATTTGGTTATTTTAATGAATTTGACACTTAATATCTTGGCTGGCTATCCCTCTTTTGATTTATTATGTATGCAATTATGTTTGGGTGTTGCTGTTATGTTGTGTTATGCTGATGAAAATGAAACAGCAAAGATTCCAACTGTCTAGGCACGATTGGGTTTAGACAACGCATTACAGCCCTAACTACCCACCATGGTTTGTAGCAAAATTGGTGCCACTCCACCTCTTTATCCAACTCACCCTTTTCCTTCATCTTTCTTAGAGTTATCGTATCACATTATTAATGTGCCATGCCATAATTATCATTAGGGGTCCTAATTAATCAAATTAAAATCTTCCAAAGGACCCAATGCCAGTTAAGTTCAGTGTTATTCTCGCCGTCAACTTTTTACAGATTGGCATTTGTTTTCTGTCTCCCACATTATCTAACCAGCTAAATTCTTCATTTACACTATGTTTGTTTTTGAGTGAAAACTGTTCAGTAAATGAATTTGAGGGAGGTTCACATATTTGTATTTATTAATTGGTGAGGAAATGAGAGCGTGGATAATGTGAGGAAGGAATGAGACTGTCTCACTTTTATATGAAAAAAATAGAGAAAAAGTTAGTTGATTGTATATGAGAAGACTAAAGTGTCATTCACTTTTACAATGTGCATGATAGAGATTTGTGATATGTAGATTGATCATGCATGCATAGATTCCTGAATGTTAGTGGTTTTTCATGTGAGTTGAGTTCATGGTGTGTGTGAAGTGTAGGTGAGTCGAGATTGGTGAAGTTTTGTTTGAAGGAAGTTGTTGCTGGTGGAAGTATTTTTGTGGACCTATGTTAAGAGTGGTGGTTCTTGGAGTTTGATGAAGGTGTAGAGGTAAGGTGTTGTGACTGAAAGAAATGAAAATAACATGAAAATAAAGGTTTGAAGGGTAAAGATGATCAACTATATGAGGGAGGATAATCAATTATGCCCCTATATAATCAATTATCCTCGTTTTTTTTTTCAGTTGTAGTTTTGTTTGGTTATGTTTGTATGGCTTGGAATTAGTTGAAGACCTGTACTATTCTTGTGTTGTAGGTGTTTTGGTGAAGGAACGGGTTGGTGTGGTATTGTACGTGGTTCAAACATCCTATGTTTAGTAAATGATGCATTTCGATTAAAAGTGAAGGAACAAGTTATTAAATTTCTTCACCTCATTGGACATAATATGAAGAATCAAAGTGTTTCATTCTTTTTTCATCGGTCCGAGAAAATAGTTTACCATCATTTTCATAATGTGTTGAATGCAACTTTGATGTTGGAGGGAAAAATCTTAATTCAACCATCTGAGATCATATCTTAAACAATAACCAATTTTACCTATATTTTTAGGTAATAATGTGACAAACTAAAGTCACACTTAACATAAATGATGTGTGGCTTGATTTTAATTACACTATGATTGTTTTACCCTTTAGATAATGTAGGGCCATAAATGACACTCATGCATGTGTGAAGGTCCAACTATTAGATTCTCCTTGTTTTCACAAAAAGAAAATATTAATCAACTTAGAATGTATTCGCAATTTGTGATTTCGACATGAAATTCACATATGTTCTAATCGGTTGGGAAGGAACAACATTTGATTCAATAATTTTGAAGGATGCACTTAAATGAGAGGAACCATTAGTCATACCTGGAGGTTAGTTGAAATTGTTTTCGTGTACTTTATGTCAAGTGGTGAGTTAGTACTTAGTGCTCATCAGAATAAATTCAATCAATGTAGTAAAAATACTATCATCGGGATGCCAACTTTATGTTAGAACCACAAATAATAAAAATGTATTACGACGTTATATACCATATGAAAAATTATTTTTGAAGAGGTCCATAGAATCCACAAGAGTTGTTTAATCATCATTATTCGTCACTTAGAAATTTAATTGAAAGAATATTTGGTGTGTTGAAAAAACGATTTCACATTATAGCTAGCAGAATCAAACCTCATTACATGTTGGAGACAATGAGAAATATAGTTTTAGCATGTTGTATTCTTCACAACTTTTTTCGCGAGGTGGACAATGATCAGTCTTTAGTCGATGAAGTTGATTGTGAGTTGATGAAATAAGACGTAATTTTCACTCTCCAAAGTTTGTGAGTATGATTATAGGCTACACATTAGAGACATTATAGCTAATGAATATGGAGAGATTATGTACCATACTAAGTTTATGTAATAATTTGTATTCTGAATGATAATTTTGGTTACTTTTATGTTCACTTTATAACTAAATACTTGTTTAACCGATTATATATATCTTGTCTTATCGATAAGTTGTGTTTGCAATAGGTAAACACGTGAATCGAGGAGAGGTTGTACTAGAGTCATTCGTAGGTATTTGTGAGTTCACGAAATGGACCTACGAATATGGTGGACAAGGCACGGTTGGAGAGCATGGTTGATGGAAGTTGAACGACCAAAGCCTACAATAATATTGTTGGTGCTCTTCGTCGTCTTGGTTTGGTGGGGATATCAAAAGACAATATGAAAGATAGGTAAAAGAGCCTCAAAGACACATTGTGCGAGGTTCATAATCTATTTAGTGGACTTAGTGGATTTGCATGAAGTGAATCAACAAAATGTTTTGAGGTTGAAGATGAGGTTTTAGATTACTTGATCAAGGTAATGTATGCACTTGTAGAAAATACTTTCATTATCCACAATTAAAGAGATCTTAATGTACTTGAACATGTTTATTTTGAGGCAAAATCCTTTGTCCCATCAGACACTACGACTTGATGGAAGGTCTGTGGGGAGTTGATCATGCCACAAGCCATGGAGTAAGGACAACCTGAAAGGTTCACTACGACGTGGACTTATCCATCAATGCATTCTTGGAACTAGGTTGATCACACTATTTTGATCGAAAAACCTTAAACAAGCTGAATATCGTTCAAGTCAACCGTGTCTGGCAACATGGTAGGGTGAACCAGGATGATGGACAAGATGACCAAAACCCACTAATAATTGACGACCATGTTGAAGACATTGTACCTCAACCCTAGTCTCCCATGATGCTTAAATACTTTCAAAATTTTGGATGATATTCAGGAAATGTAATAAGGATTAAATAATTTGAACATTAATGTCAATAGAGATTTGAGAGGGTTTATCAAAGAATTAATCAACTTCAATAAAGATTTGATGATTTTTAGGACTCTTTCTGAATGATAGTTGTCATCATTTGATTGATGTTTCCCCCGTAATTATTGTAATTTAACTATATTTTTCTATTATATTGTATTATACGGTTCTATGTATTAATTAATTATTAGTTGTTTATTCCAGTTTATTTTATTAAGTTTTACAAAATTTACAATTTTTCTTAAAAAAATTTACAATTATTTTTATTCAATTTTATCAAAATCCATTAACAATTGCATGTACTCACAATATTAAATAATTATTTTTTTTAATTAAGTTCACAGAAAAGATAATATTTTAATCACACATAACCTCTATTTATAAATAAATAATCATATTTCATTTTAACAAAAATAGAAAAAATTGTAATCTTATAACTTTATTAACTAAAAAAAATAATCAATTACACTTATTACATAAGTTACAAAATTTTATAAACTTTTTATTTTTATTTATCTTCACTTTCCACTATCTTTCCTTTATCTTTCTCCTCCCTCTCTAATTCATCCCTTTACAAACAAAACATTAGAGTGGATAACTAATTTTATGTGGCAAGCAATTAATAGCATTACACTTGTAATTATTAAGTTGAAAACATAGGTATTGTGTTAGTTAATATTAATGTTTGATGTAATTAAGATAGATGTTTTGACCCCTGGGTAAGGGGACGAGTCAGGTAGTACCAAGATTGAGGACCTCGATCTGTGTGTGTTGTTCGATAGTATGAACAGTTAGAAGGAATTCTAATTCTAATTCTTGCTCCGCAAAGGGAGGGGACAACGAAAGAAACGACACAACTACCAAGTTGACTCCTTAATAATATCCAATCATGGTGACACGCCTTTTGTTGTTGCCTCAAGAAGCTGCACACAAAGCTTGCTTTTCCCATAACATCTGTCACCCTTTTGGATATTCCATCTTCTTACATTATTTTTAGCAAATTGCCAGTTTAAGAAAAAACAAAAATCTTTTCTGTTTTCGTCGTTGCCAACGATTTTGCATCTGGTGGGGTTTCATGGAGGAGGTTTGATGCGATCATTCCTCTCCCAGAAACCACATATTCCACCACCTGGGTTTGTGGATTTTCATGCTTTTTTTTAGATAGATAGATTTATTCTGATGTGGGTTTGTGTAATTTGGAAGGTGGGTTAATGCTCAATGGTAATCCCACCAATCATTTTTTGAAAGGAATAGTTGGAAGTTGGTGTCAGATTCACAGTACCCTCTTGGCAAATTGAAATAGAATAGAAATTCTCCCAAAGGTACAAGGATATTTTTTTTTTTTATGTATTGTAAAATAATTGTGTTATTGTTCGGTTTCTCGAAGTTCACGAAGGGTTGAACCAATCTGTAAAAAATGTTTTTTAATATTTAAATGAACAGTTTTAAAGTTGGCAATTCATTGGTTGCGCAGACTCGAAGAGTTGTGGACAAAAACTACCGGAACCTGTTTTCCATCTCTCTCGAGAATCATGTGGGGCTTTGACTGTTACAACCAATTCTTTCGAATGCGTGAGAAATTTTGATTAAGTTGTTGTTGGTTTGGTAGAGGGATTGAACCTTTGACAGAGAACAAGATCTGTCCAACAAACCTTTACTTGATATCAGAATTCTGGATTGATGATCTCATGTCGGGGGTGTTTGTCCAAAAGAGAAATTGGTGCCTTTTGATGAGGCTGTGAAGAAACCCTGCTTCCGATTTCCTGAATAGCTAGTTAATTGTATTGTGGTTTTGTTTGTGAGGGATATGAAGTTTCTGAGCCTGGTGGGGAATTCTTTCGGTTGTTCTGCATCTGGTGAGCGCTTAGTTTCTGCTGCAAGAGATGGGGATGTTCAAGAGGCCAAAGCCTTGTTGGAATATAACCCCCGTCTTGCAAGGTATTCCACTTTTGGTGTTCGCAATTCCCCTTTGCATTACTCTGCCGCTCATGGCCACCATGAGGTACTTTATTCAATGTACTCCAACTCCTTGTATTATGTTTTAAAATTATTTTCAAAATATCAACTGTGTTTTGTGTTGATGTAGATAGTGTATCTCTTGCTTGAGTCCGGAGTTGATATCAATCTCAGAAATTATCGCGGTCAGGTAATCCATGTTGTTTTGTTTTAATGTCTCTTCAATTCTATTCACAGTTTACATGTCACATCACAGAGCAAGTTTTACCGGTTTGGATTATAGAAAGGGCCATTTCTTTTACTTACTTTTCACACTTTATTATAACATTAACAGACTGCATTGATGCAAGCTTGTCAACATGGTCACTGGGAGGTGGTTCAGACCTTGACTATTTTTAAAGCCAATGTATGATCGGACTATCAAGCAATTTTGTTGCATATTTTGCTAACAGTCAGATGAATTATTGAGTTGTAAAACATTGGTTGTTAAATTTGATTGCAGATCCATAAAGCTGATTACCTAAATGGAGGAACTGCCCTTCATTTGGCTGCTTTGAATGGCCACACCAGGTGCATTCGGCTAATCCTGGCAGACTATATACCTAGCACCGGTAACTTCTGGAATGCATTACAGACAGGTGATCAAAAATCAATCTCCGAATTTGATCAAAGGTACTCTGTCTCTCACGCAAAGGTCTTACTGCTTCTTCAGCTGTGGCAATGAGTTAATTTTTATCTTTAAATGGTTGCATACAAAGTGGTCTTCGCGAGGTAATTAACAAAACTTCTGATGGAGGGATCACTGCTCTGCATATGGCAGCATTGAATGCGCATGTTGAAAGTGTACAGTTACTCTTAGACTTGGGAGCTTCTGTGTGCGAGGTTACGGTGGAGGATGGAACTACCATTGATTTAATTGGTAATTGTTTGACATTTCTGTTTCATATAGTAAAGTCCAATATTTGCTTTGGAAATTCACCATATATGACTAAGTAGATTACTTTTTCCACTGTGTTATCAAAACTGCACTGCTGCTGCTGCTTTCTCTAACTAAAAAAACTGCACCTGTTGTTGTTTCTCACTAATAATTTCAACATTTCCATTTCTGTTTCCTGGCTGGCTTCAGGATTTGCTTGGTTGAACTGAAAATTAGCAGGTGAAAACTTTGTATTGAAATTTTGTTAGAAATGTCTAGGGCCACAAAAATTGGAGTAGCTGGAGCTAAATTGTAACTCAATTACATTCTATTTCCACAATTAGTCATCTCTCCTAAAGTGATTGAAAAATAGTTACATATATCATTCCACATTACTTTCCCCATCTTTTGAGATTACCATTAGTGACTGAGTGGATTTCCCCCTCTTTCATCTCTTTTTAAACCTTATAAGTATGGTTGTGAGTCAGCATCAAGTATGCATTTACATGTTGACCCCCTCCACCCTAGAGTTACTTTAAACACTGTAAGTTGGAACACAGCTTAAAAGATATTTTAAGAAATTTGAACATATCACAGTAAGTTTGAGCTAATTTAATCAGTTTCACCCTTAATAACTGCTGTTTATACTTATTTTGCAGGTTCTGGAAGTACGCCACTTCATTATGCTGCATGTGGTGGAAATGCCCAATGCTGTCAAGTGTGTTTCTATCTTCCTTTAGAAGAAAACATACTTTTGCAACTGAAAATATATTATTCATCCAAATTAATAGGGCATCAGCATATTGAAGTTCCTTTCCTTTTTAATTTTGTGTTATTGTTTGGTTCAGCTGTTGATTGCCAAGGGTGCCGATATGACTGCCGAGAATGCAAATGGGTACATCTAAATGTCTCTGTTACCTTTTTATCTGTGATGACTTTATCCTACTTACTCCCTCAGATGGCAAAGATATTAATATTTTGGTCTGTAGATGGAAAAATTATCGCTTTCCTAAAGGAGCCAAACAACTCCCGGCCACCTTGTCTTCTATTCTTGAAAAATCTTATACTAATGAATCTATAGACCCCTTGGCGTTTGACCAGAAACTAAAGTTTAATCCTGATTATCTTGGTCATCCATGTTTCTGAGTTTTATTGTGTTTTCTTCTATGAAGTTGTGCTCTAAAAAATAGCCTCATTTTTTTCTTCTTTGTGAATTGTAATTGGATTTTTCCATTGCTCATCTTGAAATGAAATGCCAGTTCATCATGATATTGTGAATTGTAGTATTATCCGTATGACTTGGATTTGCAAGAGCCTGTCTGTTTCATTACAATTTGAATCGAGGATAATATTGTTTTCTGACTGCATTCTTTTGAAGAATCCTTTTGTCTATACTTGATGAAAGACAATTGAACCTACCACAAGCGTAGTAGTGCTTGTAATGCTATGTTGCATTTGAATAAAGCAAGCGGAGATTTATGCTGTCGAAAGCACTTGTTTGTCAATGATGGGTGTATAATTTTTTGGTTTCAATTATTTTTGTTTTGAAGATGGACGCCCTTGATGGTTGCTCGTTCGTGGCATAGAGACTGGCTTGAGGACATCTTAAAAACACCTCCAGCAGAACCCCTACAAGTTCTTCCATCTCCATATATATCTCTTCCTCTCATGAGCATTGTAAGAATTGCTAGGTATGTGTATTAGCTCTATTCTGTTATTCATTCAACTAATTTCTTCTTATTGGAGTGTATGATATTTGGTGCTATCTGCTATGCTCCTCATTTGGAGAACCGATTGAAAACTTTTGTTTTCTAGAATTAGCAACAATATATTTTCATAAGCACAATTCTTTCTATTAATTTGTTCAGTCCGCTCTGACTTCAAATCAACTAGCAGGTTGTAGATTTGATATATCATGCTTTGACTGTAGTGTCTGTCTGGCCTGATTTTTCAACAGAATTGATGGAAATAATTTAAATTTAACTGGTGATTTTATGTGATTATGTTTCTAATTATACATGTTACGTATTTTTTGGGTTCAATAATTTCATTTGAGATCCAGCGTCATAGACGTAACTAGGAAACATTTTTTGATCTGCTCATAGGTTACGCTAAACTCGGGATATGTTTGGTCAAACTATGTCTTTACTGCTCTATGAAACAATTTACCCCTAAATTGTACACAATGAATTGGCTTACTTTATGTGATTATTAATATTAAATCCTAAACCCTAAACTTAGACATGCCAACATTTATGTGCACATTTTTTCACAGCAAATACTACATCTTGACATACAGAGTATAAATTTTTATCAACACTTGATTTGATTTATCGAGTTAACTTTACCCCAAATTGGGGTGTTCCAATGATTTCTAATATTGCCCCTCCTCTCCTTTTGTTTCTGTTGCGATCTTCCTTGACAGAGAATGTGGATGGAGGACGAATGAATTAGCTCCAACATGCTTAGATCCATGCGCTGTTTGCTTGGAAAGGAAATGCATGGTTGCTGTAGAAGGTACACTCCTCTTAAATGGGCAATCAAACTTCTGTTCTTAGTTTAGTATTAATGCTGGATCCATGGTATGCAATTAGATTCTTTGGTGTAGCGAATGATTTAGCCTTTTCAGGCAAAAGGCTTGTGTTATATTTTAAATTTTGCTGCGGAGCAATTTTTTTGTATAGAAACAGCACATTTCATTTTCTGGCTATAATTAAAGTCGTTTAATTTTGACTAACATGGTTACATATATAGACATCAATCTTCGATATGGTTTCTAGATTTTACAAGGGCCGGTCACACCCATCCCCTTTATACGGGTTGCAATTGTGTGTATGCATGTGGTATTCCAATGTGCTGTAGAAATGAGAAGCGGATAGAAGACTGCTATCATTTCTTGAATTCATTTTGTTTTATAATAGGCCTGCCTTACTCTCTTTCTTTTGCTGTTGTTTAGTAGTTTTATATCTACAATAATGGCCTCGAGATACTGTTTACATATGTTGTTTCATTCCTACATCATCATGATGGTGCATGCAGGTTGTGATCACGAGTTCTGCACACAATGTGCTTTATATCTTTGTTCTACAAACTCTACTTCAACAACCACAACTTCTCCCCCAGGTTCAATTGCTTGCCCTCTCTGCAGGCACGGCATAGTCTCATTTGTGAAGCTTCCAGACGCAAGGCCCCTACAGAAGGAAATGCAAAGGCCATCAAATCTGTCCCTCGCCTTTTGCACTTGTTCAAGTGAAGTATTGGAGGATTCCTCTGACATGACCACCCCATTTTGCAAACCAACATCACGTGGATCCAAAACTTCTTCCCCTTCAAGAACACTTCGCTCCAAGAGCTGTCAGGCGCTCCCCTCATTCAAAATCAACCCCAGCCTTTGCTTGGGAGCAGAAGTTAGCCCCTCTTTAGTTCCTTGCACTTTGAGCAGGAACGTGAAGAACCATTTGGCAAGGTGTTCTGGTTCCAGTTTAAGACGATCATCTTCTCAAACGGAAAGAAGGAAGTCATGGTTTTGTTCCCTCAATCAAACTGTTGCCACAGGCAGTGGATGCTGATTACATTTTGGTCTTTCATAAAGCTTTTTCTTTGTGTCACACCAACGTAAACAGTATCCAACGTTATATTCATGATTGCAAATATCATCCACTGTTCTACCACTAATTAGCTTGTAAACATACCTTGCCCATTTGTTCAGCTGGGACAAGCGTTACTTTTTTGGCAACATACATAATAATTTCGACAAGATTCATGTTTTGGTGCACGTAAATGCAAACAGATCTATGTGGATTTCGTGGTTTATAATTACTTAATAGCAACCAGTGATCTACCTGAAGGAAAATCCTATGCTTTGTGATATATCTTACGGAGTGCAGACACTATGAAATTTGGACCAAAGATTGCTCTTTGCACATGGAGAAGGCCACATCTGATGTTAGGGGCACGTCACAGTTTCATTAAAGTTGGCTAAGGGGTCAGAAGCTCAGAGCCTAAAGAGCATTGACGCCTTAAATCATTATATGTAAAACAATAAATCTGTGCCAGCAGGACTTAGGAATTATGAGTAATTGGACGCACAGTCCCCACGTGCAGATATTTATTATCACCTTTGGCTAGCCTCTTCTCGCAGAAATTCCAAACGAAAACAATCGTAATGCCAAAAACATAAAAGGATATTGCTAATTAGAGTCCAAAACTCCTAGGAATGAGATCCTTTGTTCAAAATTATGAGAATATTTAATACAACTATTTATAAAAACTACAATTATAAATCATTATCCAGTAACACAGATAATGTTAATAGTATTTGCCGCATATAAAATAGACCAAAATAATCTCAAAGATATTTCCCGTTTGACACACTAACTTTTAGACTCTCCATATACGCTTTTATATTTTTATACTTGTGCTCAATGTACTATCATCCCCCTAAGCTACTATTTCTATGAAGATCATTCACATTCCGTCACCAAAACTTATTACAGAAGAGTCCTTAATACTCTACTAAAAGATTATAACTAATTAAATATCACAGATGGTGTTGTTTTCAAATATTAACCAATTTCACTGAAAATTCTATGATTTTCACCAAATTCAAAGGAAATGTTAAAGTCTGTACCGGCACCTTCAGTAGAAGAATACTTTTCTTTGTGCTAAAGAACACAGGAATATAATCTGCAATAAGCCGTCATCTTGAAAATTATGAATGCAAATAGAAAAAATGGCAGTTGTATATTTAGACCGTGCTACTTCAGCTCAAATGTAAAACAAACACAACAGAGGGATCACAAGAAACAGATCTATTTGCAAACTTTGTCTCATCTTAGAATAACAAGAGTTACACTCAAACATACATTGCAATTGTATCAAAGCTCAGGAGGAATAGTTTAAAAATGTTAAGATGGAAGTGATTGACATAATGAAAAGAAAACTTAAAAATAAAAATAGAAAAAAAAATTATCATCCTAAATGAATATAACAAAAAAAGTCTTGCAAGGTCAAGAAAAAAATAAAAAAAAAAAAAAGAAAAAAGAAAAAAAAAGATTAAAAAAAAAAGCTCAATCAGGATATCGCCATTAAAATCCTATCTCACGCTTCGTTCGCCATGTGCTGGAGCTGTAGAGAACGCCAAGGAATCTGGTTGCATGCGCTCCAGTGAGACAGTGGTAGGAGATGCTTGATGCCATTTGGGAGATATTCCTGAGTAGTTAGGCGCAAGAGCATATTGAGATAGAAGTGACAAGTTTGTAGAAAGGTTATGTTAGGACAAGGTGATGTTCATAGGGTAGGTGTGATATGATATAAATGGGCAAGTGGTGGTGCATGGTGAGAAGATTGATGGAGTTTATATAGTGAAAAGAGAAGGAGAAATAAATGAAAATAAGGGACTACTGACATTCCAAAAATGTTGTTGTTTCAGTGAAGTTTGAAGAAAAAGGAAGAGGTTAGTGGACCCAAAAACTGTGGATTAATGGATTCAAAAAACCCTTTTTCCATGTTGTAGCTCTGTCTCTCTGATCCCTCCAGCGAGAAGTCTTGATTATAAATCAGATAAAAATGGCGACTGATTTGAGAGAAGAAAGGATAAAGTACAGTGCAGTGACAAGCAACGTGACTTAACCATATTTCTCTTCTGTTCTCTAATCTTTTACCTCCTCAGTCACGTAAATTCAAAAGCATATATACGAAGCATGGGAATTCGGACTCAAATTTCCAATAAAGGGATACAAGTTAAAACAGTATGGGCCCTGCAATCAATTCTCTCACAGGGTAAAAGTGAATATCAAGCATGTATACGCCTCAGTGCCAACTCTGATGAATCTATAAAGATAAAGAGAAATTTTAACACCATCTTTATCCAATCACCTATTTTTTACTTTTTTACTTTTTCATTTATTATATTTCCATTCCTTTTTATTCACATGTCAAATATTATTTAAGGTTCTATATCAAGACAAAAGAAAACACTACTTTTAACAGTTTCACACACTATTCCCTGCAAATCACCTCACACGCTATCTTCGTTTATCAACCATCAAATCAATTTAACTAACGATTTAAGTATATTCCATTATTCAATTAGCTACAATTGATTATAGTTTATAAGTTTATCGTCGACAACACGGAGATAAATACACTAGTATATGGGAAGAAGAATATCGTTGACTAAATTTATATGCCACGCATGCATGGCCACAAATCAAGTCATAACTTTGTACATTTTGTTGCCAACATCAAATATATTCAAAATTGGGATGTTATTTATGGAAACTCACATAACACGTGTATATATACATATTATTATTGCAAAAGATATAATCATGCCTTTTAATATGTATGTGATTAGATATTTCAACTTATGAAATAATATTTACTGAAAAATATTTATTATTTAAGCTTTGGTTTGACTCAATAGGTTGGGAGATTTTATTTGCAATTCTGTGAAAAACAAATGGAAAGTTAGACTTAAGGCATATATATTGAATATATATTATGAAGATAATCAGTATGATATGTTTTTACGTATAAATTAGTCTCTACGATAATGAATTTGTATAAATCTATTACTAGTATTTTATTCTATAATATTAATAATAACTAAAATTGTTAGAAAATATCTCAGTTTCCATTTATTTTTATTTTCTTTCTCTTATAATTTAAATAATCTCACTTTTATAATTTTTTTTCTTTTACTTTTGTTTCAATATCTCTCACTTTTCACTCTTTAAGTCAAACAAAATATTT
>Ga0123341_1002976_pt1 | contig 14309 bp, 6 predicted proteins | sample Turbeapinknodule_FD_89959 | JGI IMG/M metagenome (GOLD analysis project Ga0123341, IMG submission 89959) | Root nodule microbial communities of legume samples collected from Mexico - Turtle bean Mexico pink nodule | ecosystem: Host-associated > Plants > Roots > Nodule | place: Mexico: Nepantla... | reverse complement strand
GTTTTTTTCTTTTACAATTTTATTATATATATATATATATATATATTATCATTAATTTCCTTAATGACTAATTTTTATTGAAAAATCTGAATGAACTGACTTTTTATTTAGTGGGATTTCCGTTTCTAACCATATTTTCTTTATTCACGTTACTCGAATTTAAAACTTTTATCATTAGACCAGTGCCCCTGAGAAATGACTTGTTCATATACAAATTATGATTTTTTTTTAGAAGATTAACAGTTAATTTGCTTATCAGGAGTATAACTTATTATATCTTTACTTGTTTTGAAATAATCAAACCCGACTTGATAACTCATCATGAGCACAATAATGTATATATAGTTGTTGGCAATTGGGATTTCATTCTACACCGAATGCAAATTTGAAAACTTGTGGATCTTTCCTTTTCAGGTATATTGACATGGCTGAAACACTGTGCCAGAAGCGTGCCCTTGAAGCGTTTAGATTGGATCCCGCTAAATGGGGAGGTAAACTCACAAAGACGACGAAAAGATAGCCGCACAACCTGTTTTCTATTTTTTGGGCTTTAGCAGAATGCACTATTTTTCTTTTCTTGTTATTAGCATGCAAGGGAATGTGTCTATTAGTTGCGACCTGTTATTGTTTTTGAGCATGGTAATAATTTTTCTACGGAACTCTGAACAGTTTTATACATGCTAAGGTTGAATTCAAACTAGGTTTCTAGAGGTTGCAGTTTAACATGGGCTTTGCTGGTTAAATTTTGAAATGATCACCCAGGAGCTTTCTTGATGCTCAATGAATTCATTGAAAGTATTAGGTGTTTGCTTAAGTCTTCTGATATGTGATTCAACCCATTTAAATTGCAGTGAACGTGCAGCCTCTGTCTGGGTCTCCCTCAAACTTTCATGTTTACACTGCATTGCTAAAACCCCATGAGAGAATCATGGCACTCGATCTCCCTCATGGAGGCCATCTTTCTCATGGATATCAGGTACTTTGAAGTTTGAACCTCCACCATCTTTTCATCATAATTTATTAATTAGCCATACATATATAACATTATTGTCTTTTTCTTTTCTTAAAACTAATACTTTTTTTAAATATTTAACTATTTTTATTTTTATTTGAGTCATTGCGTAAACCGTTGACTTGTGGCAACCTTTCGTATAAGAATCAAATATATTGTTTACGTTTTCCAGACAAGCTCTCTTAATTATTTTTAAATTCATGCTGGAAGTTCTCTCAAATCTCAATTCATTTAGTGTCTTCATTTACAACTAATATTGCTACTACTACTATGCAGACTGATACCAAAAAGATATCTGCAGTCTCCATTTTTTTTGAGACAATGCCATATAGATTGGACGAAAGTACAGGATACATCGACTATGACCAGGTATAGTTGCAGGGTATATTTTGTCATGGTTGGGGTACAGTTGGCTACATTTCATAGATATATTCGTGTCACCTTTTATGCCATCTCAAGGATTTTGTTTTGTGAAAATCTTGAAATTCAGTTGGAGAAAACGGCTATACTCTTCAGGCCAAAATTAATTGTTGCTGGAGCCAGTGCTTATGCACGCCTGTATGATTACGCACGTATACGCAAGGTAACATGCATGCACAAGTATATAGTGTTGAGTGATTTTATAAATAGATTGTATGTTATATAATGTTTTATATCTTTTACTTGGAAAGATTGCATGGAAGTCCCAACCTTAAATTCTTGAAACATGTTACAGGTTTGCGATAAACAGAAAGCTATATTATTGGCAGATATGGCTCACATCAGTGGATTGGTTGCAGCTGGAGTTATCCCATCACCTTTTGATTATGCAGATGTAGTTACTACCACAACTCACAAGTCACTTCGGGGACCAAGAGGAGCTATGATATTCTTCAGGAAAGGAGTTAAAGAAATTAACAAACAAGGAAAAGAGGTACATTCCTAGGCTAATTTAATTTGACATTTTTTTTCATTTTGATTTCTATAGTCTTAAATTTCAGTTTCATCCATAGGATAGTTTGTATTGTTTCCAACTTGAACTGATGTAAATTCATAACAGTAATTCTTCTTTTAATTTGAAGGTACTCTACGACTATGAGGACAAAATCAACCAAGCTGTTTTCCCTGGACTGCAAGGTGGCCCTCACAACCACACTATTACTGGTTTAGCTGTTGCATTGAAGCAGGTAAATAAGTGGAGAACGTCGCATTTTTACTCTTACCAGTATAGTGACAGACTGAGATGGAAGGGCTGTGTCACTGTCTGTTTTTCTTCATATTTTTGTATCCACTTACAGTTACCAATGAAAAAAAAAATAGTAAGATTTTTCTCGTTACTTTATGCAATCCACAGAAACTACAACATATGTCAAATGGGTGGGGTGAATAAGTCATAAAATGGACATTTGTTTGTAGCTTTAAAAGAGTAACCAAAAACGGTTCCCCGTGCAACGACTTGGAAAGCGGATTCTCTGGAGCCATAACTTCTTTTTAACTTAGTAAAATAATTGACATTGTGGGATGTTAGTATGTATTCTGCATATGTTTATCTAATGATCGTGTATATCTCTTTCTCTTTGTGGTTGTGAATGCAGGCTACAACTCCAGAATATAGAGCATATCAAGAGCAAGTTCTCAGCAACAGCTCAAAATTTGCACAGGTACCTTATGAAAGAGATCCTCCTTTTCTTTCTTATTTTTTATCTTAATCCGCAAAGTGGTTACAAATTGCCTTTTCATATCCAATAAATTAACCTGTACATAACACTGAAATAATAATGTGTTTCAGGCTCTGGGTGAGAGGGGCTATGAGCTTGTTTCTGGTGGAACTGACAATCATCTAGTTTTAGTGAATCTGAAAAATAAGGTAATGGTATTCTGCTTTGGCATTTCTTCTAAGCTTTATTGACTCCGAACGAGAAATCGTCACTTCTATACTGCTCTTTGCTTGTGCAATAGTCATAAAAACTGACCTCAGTCTTACATTTGTGGTTTCATTATGGAGAAATTTGGTAAAATAAGCAGTAATTTATTTCAATCTTAGGGGTCAGTAAAATAGACCATTTTTTTTTAAATGTGCAGGGTATCGATGGCTCCAGAGTGGAGAAGGTGTTGGAAGCAGTTCATATTGCAGCTAATAAAAATACTGTTCCTGGAGATGTGTCTGCTATGGTTCCTGGTGGCATCAGGATGGGTACAAGCTCTTTGTTGTTTGTATTACTATTTCATGTCTTCAGTCACTTAAAGGATCTCTTTTGTGGAATTCAGGAACCCCTGCTCTTACCTCTAGAGGATTTGCTGAGGAGGATTTTGTTAAGGTAGCAGAGTTTTTTGATGCAGCTGTAAAGTTGGCTTTGAAGGTCAAAGCAGAGAGCCAAGGTTCGTAGATCTTCATTATGCTTCCTTAATTTGCGTTTGTTTCTTTATCTGGACACGGCTGAAATAAAGCTTTTTAAGCTCATTCTGTTGGCTTGTTAGGTGCATACTAAGCTAATATGTGGTTGCTGTTGAACTTTTCTAATCAGGAACGAAACTGAAGGACTTCTTGGCCACAATTCAGTCATCTTCTTCCATTCAATCAGAGATAGCAAAACTCCGCCATGATGTTGAGGAGTATGCTAAACAATTTCCAACCATTGGTTTTGAAAAAGCAACCATGAAGTACAAGAATTGAGAAGAAAAATTCCACCAGGTATGTGTTTTTCTTTACTCATTTTCTCATTATTTTATTCATTTTCGTTTATTTGTTGTTAAGGTCATATAAGTTATAACACAAGAGGTGGTTGGACACAACTGAAAGGTGGTGCACTACGGACTTTGTTCTTCTGTCATTCAAATAACTTGTGTACTTACATTTCATTTCAAGTTGTCCACTCAAAGCCAATAGTTGTCATTAATCTCTGATAAATTTAAAAACTGATTTAAATGAGTGATACAAGAAAGTTTCTACTGTTTTACATTTCTAGCATTAAATTTTATCATCTAGGACATTCATATTCTGATGTTCTCTAACAGATGTTAGTTTGCCATAGTCTGATATTCTCTAACAGATGTTAATTTGCATTGTGACAGGTCATTCAATGGTCTTACTGGAAAAGCAATTCAACATGATCAGTTTTCCTGATTCATGGTAGTAGAGGACCACAACATATGCTTTAAAAAAACGACAAAAGCCTTTGTATGTATGAATCTAGAAAATCTCGATCACTATCTTATTGAAATGTATAGATACATATGTAATAAAGGCTTCAAATACCAAATTTCCTGAACAACCTATCCCTTTAATGGGATTACTACCGATCATAAGAAGTGATTGTATCTTCTAAAAAGTCAATTAGCCTCCTCCCTTGCATAGAATCTCTCTGAATGCTGATGTTAATTCTTTTATCACCTTGATTAGATTCATTAAAATATGCAAGCAGTTATGGCAACCTGTCTTCATGAGCCGCAAATATAAACAAGCTTGAAAGTAGACTTGATAGATCCTAAAGAGACGTATACATGTAAGTGGAGGAAACATCTTATTCCTCATATGATAATAGTATAGCTTGACCAAACATCATTTTATTTATTTTCTTTCAGGTTTTTGTTTGAGATTTAAAGTTATTCCAAAGGTAATTAATATATTAGCAATTTTGTAGAGTACAGGAAAACACAAAACAGGCTTGAAAAAACATCATGTTATTTTATTTTTTAATGATTTTGTTTGAGATTTCAAGTATTCCCGTTTCATAGGTTGTGTTAAGTCAGTTTTTTGTGAAGTGCAGGAAAACACAGAACGGGATTGATTCGTATTTTCAAAAAAAATCTTTAATTTTTTTTAAGTAAATTGGTTTGTAAAGTGAAACAGGGAAACTAACTAAAAACAACAGATGATTGTTTTTAAATGCTTTCATATATGTAGAGAAGTTTGTTGCGACCTACTTATAAACAAACAAATATATAATGAGTATTCTGCATAATTTTCTTGTGAAGGTACAAAATAAATAATCTAAAAAATGAGTTTAAGAATAATTTGTCTTACATTAGACTAACCAATACTTCAAAGACAAATCATTTGTCTTACACTAGACCCGACAATACTTCAAAGGCCAAACATGGCTTCCAACTCTGTGACTAATGTACTCACATATCCACAAAATTTATAAAAGTAAAATATTTAATCTATTTCTGATAAGTTCACCTATTTCTATTGCATCATGATTTAACTAGATTTCATCAATATTCAATTTGACATGAGAAAACGTAGGAGGGTTCAAATATTATCTGCGGGTTATTTCTTATCTTGATTATGCAACAACCATGTAATTTTGATATGGTTTAATACAATTCCATATATGGGATTTGTGTTTAATAATACTATGAGCTTATCATGTTATTTCATTAAGTTTTGGCCCACCAGAAGGATTGTTAATATCCCAATATTAGTTTACCAGAGTACGTACTTATATTAGCAAAGAACTCATCATTTAGATATTTTATGTGAATTCACTATTATTTAAATGAGAGAAATCTCAAAATGTGAAGAATGATATCAAAACATAGTATACAGGGGTTGAGATGCAAGATGATAGGAAATCCTTTTATTATTTGTGGATAATAATGCTAGGGGAGGACTTGTCTTTTTTTTTAGTATTTAATTTAGTAACTACTTATTTTTTATTTTTAAGATTAAATTTTATTTAATGATTTGTTTGTAGTGTTTAGTTTCCATATTTTCTTTCAAATAGGGTTTAAAGTTATGATGGTAATTGAGAATTCATTTATAAGCTAAAGTTTTATGTAAATATTTCAGTGTTTTCTTTTTCAAACTACAACATCTCCCTAAAAGGGTTCGAAAGGATGTTAATAACATTGATGTTATTGAGGATGTCACTTTGTATATAAATTTTACCAGTGTTCTAATTATAACTTCCAGATTCTCCCTACGAAGCTTATAAGAAAACACAGCAAAACAACCACACAGCTATGAACAACCAACAACACTCAAGACTCGCACAAAGTAACCACCTATAATTTGCACCCAAAATCGCCGGAACATCGCTCTTCAACACGTAGAGGAAAAGAGTAAAAATCCTAAAAGTATTTAAAAAACTTGTGAGGGCACCTCCATATAAAAAGTCAGTTTTAACTCTTTTAAAATTGTTAAATAATTCTAAATCAAACATAATTTCACCTTTTTAAATAATCTTAGCATTCATGCACCTTTATACCCGTCGTAGTGTTTGAAAGATAAGTTTCATCGGTCTCCATACCTTTTTCTTTTCCATGTAACTCCATATTAATTATAAAATGTCAGTTTTAACACTTTTAAAATTGTTAAATAATTCAAAATGAAACATAATCTCAACACTCATGCACCTTCATACCTCCTTTCTAGCCGCACATAAGTTCCATCATTTTCATATTTTAATTTACTTTATAAGATAAATCCACATTTACCTGAGTGTGAGTCTCTTGTAGTTAAAAGTTTTTCTTAGCCAATAATGCATCAATTCTACTAAGAAAATAACTATTATTTCACTTGCTATAATTTTATGAAGTGAGTTGTTATTGTAACCTGAAACAACCACCACTAATAAAAACATCACAAAATTTATCTCAACTGTCAAGTTCACCACCACAAATTAAAAATAAAGAAAATCATCGTATTCAAAAAGATATAGTTGGAATTTAAAAGAAATATGTGTCCCTAAGAGTCTTATCTTTGAAGCATATTTTGCAACCATTTTTTTAGTCTTTTAATTAATTAGGAAAAAATTGTGCTTACAAGCACCATTTTAATTTTTTTTTTGAAATTATGTTAAAAAATAAGAGTTTATTATTTTTTATACCAAAAATATATATTTAAGTATAATTTTAATTTCTTTTATATTTTACTTAAAATTGTGCCTTTCTTATAAATATAAAAAAATATAAAATATTATAAAGAATGGTTTAAAGGAGGATTTTAGGATTGCATGTTTTATTTATCTGTTAAAATTGCAAAAATTACAACTAAAAATGTTAAAAAATAATTCACAATACAATACTGTAAGAGAGAAAAAATAATACAGAATTTTCTATGGATAGTTTATATTATAGACATATATATTTTTTATAGGTAAATTTTATAATAATGGAAAAGGCTCAATCTTTTGGAAGGAACACTCACGGATAATTAGTAAATTTTGGTGATCAATAATATAAAATTTTCCATTAATATAGAGTTAGTGAAAATATCAAATGCAGAGGGATAAATAAATATGATTGGGAAAAAGTAAATATTCATGATGATAGAGCATTAGAATTTTTAATACTGTTACTTTTGGGTCCAAACTGAATCAATCCCTTGGTCTCATCAGATCCATGGTCACAACCTAACTCCTCATCGAATAGCCAAGGTAACACTTCTTCTGTCTTTCGATTGAAACAGTTCATACACAAATTAGGGTTTACTTTTTAAGATACCTTCGATTTCTGTTTTTGGTGTCTCCACATCACTCAATTGCTTGCCATTGGTGCTTCTTCTGATCCGGAGTCGCTTGCGTCCTTGTTGTCTAATTTCTCTGTCACTGTGCCCACATTGTTCTTGGTTTCTGGTTTTTTAGTTTCCCGGTTTAATATATATAATATATGTGTAAAATTTGTATAACGGGTTAGGAATAAAAGAATTTTGTTTGTTCATATATTACCATTAGAATCCTGTACCACCATTTTTTTTTAGTTTACACGCTTCTTTATCAGCTTCAAAGACATCATATTTTGTGTTGATTTAGTTGCTGACTTGACCTTCCAAAGTTGTTTGGTTTCCAAGCCCGCCTTCATTTTTTACCCAAAAAAACTAAAGGTAGGGCCTAATATGTTGCTTTATAGTTTGACATTTTTTTTCTCCAGGGCATTGATTTGGTGAATAAGATTACTAATTTCTTTTTTTGGTTATTTGTGTACTTTGTCTTTCTGTTGATAGCTTCAGTTTTCTTTTGGTTGGTAATGTTGTTATAGTTCTGGCTGCAACATAAGATCTTGTTTTATTAACGTGGATTGATTCCACATATAAGAAGTGTAATTATCTTTCTTCATTATTATGGATTTTGCAAATGGGATAGTTATTTCGATCGAAAGTAGTAAGAGAAGCAAAGCTTTGGAATGGGTCATGGTTCAGCCCAGGGGAAAAAAGGGGCAAAGATTAATATGTATGTGCAATCCAAACTGTAGGAAATGCTTCTATAGTTTATTCAGACTGAAGGTATAGTGGTGTCATTCTCCTAATAGGATGACTTTAAACTCGGAATTTTAAGTTTGCTGTTAGGAGAGCCAAACCACAGAAGCTAGTCATTGCAGTAGGATAGCCCATAATCTCGTGGGATAGCCATAGTTGTGGATTTAGTGACCGAGAGTTTTTCCTTTGATAGATAGTTTGTGAAACTACATGTTTCCTTGTGCTATTATGTTATTTGAAATTTTCTGTTTTCGAAATAGAATAATGTTGATTTTCTTGGTTCATGATACATATTTCTGTGTAATATTCTTTTTTTTTGTAAAAATGACAGCTGCTATTATGACGTGATTTAGACTTGAGCATGGGCAGTGTTGATACTTTGATCAAACAAAATCAAAGAAGGGTATTAATTATCAAAGGTGTGAAATTTGCACCTTGTGTTAGACCTAGTAATGCATTTGAAGTAAAATGCTCTTCCTGTTGTCAATAGAGTGTAACATGTTATTTGACTAATGAATTTCTGTTTTATAATTTCAATGTAAGGCCCTTCATTTCTATCCGTTACCCTATTTATAACGAACATGACTCATGTGAACATGTTTATGCCTTTGTAGTTTATAAGTTGTGGGAAAGAAGCAACCAATTTCATCCAAAGCTCAGTTGACAGTTGCATTGTTTGAGATAGAAGATGCTTCCAAGGGAATTATTGACCAGATTCATTCAAAAATCCTCCACTGTTTCTCCTTTCCAATTCAATCAACAGGCATACTATTTTATTTTTGCTGCTCTAATGTTCTGTTCTGTTTCAAAATCTATGCTTATCTCAAGGGTTTGGAAATTTTGCAGAGAGCATTGCATAGCAGGAATAAGAAAGCATTGGAGCTCATTGCTAAAGGCTGGAATGCTTTGAAGGAGGTTGATAGAGTAATAGATTATTGCGAGCTCAATGATAAGCGCCTCATTCCTCTTCTCAGGGTAATGAATGTTTTATCCACCTATAGCTATTTGCTTCTTATTTGAGATTTCATACAAGAAAAACGAATAAGTTACTTATTTGAGGTACAATGTTAGACAGCTAAGGATAATTTTGAGCTTGCTTTGGAAGCTGATAACACCAATACCCATGCTAGGTATTGGTTGTCCAGATTGCATATGAAGTACCATGTTCCAGGAGCTAATAAAGCTGTGTAAGTGAATTCTTTCTCCTCATCTTATATTTCTCTTCCTGCTCCTGATATACTCCATTAAGTGCAGAATTCCTATGCCACAGAATTCTATTTCTATTATTTATTTTAAATTAATAAGCATGGAACCCATGATTCCCTAGAAAATTGTTCGTTCAAGTCGGGCTACTTTACAATGTGAACTTAGCTGAGTAGCAAACCACAAGGACTAAGTAGACATTAGATTTGGAAAGGAACAGCTAAATACATTTACAAATCTCATTTTGCATAGTATAATGAAACAGTTTTTGAGAAATTCTCATGATTTTTTCTTTTTGTCATCAATGATGAATGACCTCCCCTTTTGAGGTTTTATTATTTAATTTTCTTTATCATTTTTTAAACAGTTTTGTTGACTGTGTAGTATACCTATCCACTGACCAATGATGACTATTTTGAGTTGTTTTGTGCTTGGTTGTTTTACTGAAGACACGTAAAAAATACTACCAATTCTACCTAGCATGAATTCATGATCGGATTTTCCCTTTCCCCCATGCAAACAGAGGGGCAGCGTTATTGGTAGAAGCAGCAGAAATGGGTGATGCCGATGCACAGTATGCATTGGGCTGTCATTTAAGAGTTGAGGTGAGGGCACTCTTAACCTTTATATTGTGATGAAATCAAATAAGTATATACATAGCAAGCTTTGCTAACTGAGTTTATGATTATAATCATTTGTCGATGCTTCCTTGAATCACTTAACGAACGACTACCATTAATTTACTATTAGTTTCTTGTTTATTTTCTTTTCTGATTATGAAGCACCACTTCTTTAATTTACTTCACAGATCTGATATTGATACATATGAGACAAAATCATGTATAAGATGAGACAAAACCCTTAATGAACCAAAAATAGAAATTGTCCTCCTTCTGGATAATTTCTAGAAAGGACTGTGATTGATACTATTCCTATTTGTTTTTAATAATATTCAAGAAGTATTTCTCAAATTGGATCTACAAAAGTGGAATTATATATTAATGTTTTATGAATTTTTATACATATTTATATATTTACTCATCTTATATATATAGTATTCTATATATTTGTAGAATAATTAGCCCCGTATCAAATACATATCAGATACATATAGTCTTTAGTCGTCATATATATATATATATATATATACATTTGTTTGTATGTAGTATGTATGCATAGTTTGTTTTGTGTGTTTGTGTTAAATTTCTACGAAGTACAGTAGGAAATTTCTACCATGTAATCTTCTTCACTCTCGAATGAGTTTTTCCATATTTACATTATTGGATACATTGCGAAGTATGAAGATGCAGAGAACTCTTTAGTTTTTTTTTTACTAAAATATTTTCTTAAAAATATAATTTGGGAGACAGAATGATTACGTCTACTCTGATCAACAAGCATTTTATTATTTGGAGAAAGCTGTCGACCAGGTACGTGACTTTATGGAAGGTGTCTTCTTACCATGATTTAAGAATGCTCATCTAAACCTTACCTGGACTATGCTATGTTCTAGTTGCATCCAGGTGCTCTATACCTTTTGGGTGCTGTATATTTGACAGGCGACTGTGTCAAGAAAGATATTGCTTCTGCTTTGTGGTGTTTCCACAGAGCATCTGAGAAGGTAATAAGAAACAAAATATACCAATAAATCAAACTTAAGCTACTGGTCTTCGATAAAATGCTTGCATCTGGTTCTTTTCACTACTGTTGTTTTCTTTATGCTCTTTTCTCATCTGTCTGGTCAATTAGACTTTGAGTTCAACGTATATTGGAATTCAGATATCATTTGATCTTATATGCTGTTATGGTTAGTTAATTTGGTTCACACACTTGAATTTAGAGATGACCAAAACTCAGCGAGCTTCATCTTAGCTGAAGTATATGTATATATATAAAATATCAAAGAAGAAGAAGGGTACACAGCCTATGTTCCTTAACCTGAAGCTAGGTACACCTCAAAACACCTTTTACAAAACCTGGACAACAAAATAGTTATTGCAACACGCTCCTTCAAGCTTGAGCATATAAATTGTATGCCTTTCGCTTACAAAATAGATTTTAACCTTACAAACCGACTTTATAAAGTGAGGTTTACATATTATTATTTGACTATATCTCTAGTTGATATGAGATCTCTAACACACACTCTCACACATCGAGAAGTGGACATCTTGAGCATGAAATAGTGGGGGACCCGATACTGGGTAACATGTAGGCCCAACAAATTTTAGATACCATCTTAGAAAATGAACGGTCAATGTTGTGGTTGATAAGTGCTCGACTAAAATGCAATGATACGATACATGTACCAGATGCACGTATCTAACACAGTGATTTGTTTGTTTCATCTTAGAAAATATAGGATATGATACATTCAAATATGTTTATAGTATGTATATGCATATATATAATTATAAAAATAAAATAAATGCTATTGTAATTTTTTTAAAACCATATTAAAATTGAAAATCATTATTAAATATGATCCAAATTAATCTTTCAAAACTCTAACGTGTATACAAATTATAGTTTTATACGAACAAGTGATGAGAGTGAGAGTTGCCTGTATCAACATTTATCAACACTTGTTTTTTAATTAAGTGGTACTCAACATTTATCAGCATATTAGTATATGTTTCTCGTGATTAGGCTTTACCTAGCTAATGACTGTGTATTTAATTGCTTCAGAACGATCTACAACGATAATACATCCTCTTTTAGTCAATTTTAGCACTTAATGTTGCACTTTAAAAGTTTTATTATTCGAAGAGAAAAATTGCACCTGAATATATTGTCCTTGAAAATTGTGTGGCCCTCTTAATCTAGAAAAGTTCAACCCAAATAGAGGTTTATTGCCTTTGTGCCATTTGCACGTGAAAACAAGTGTTTACCTGCTTTTTTCAAGAGTTTTCTTAGGTTTCTGGTTTTACTCATGTAGGGCCATGCTGGAGCAGCTATAGCATATGGATCTCTTCTTCTTAAAGGTAACCTTTATCATTCTATGTTACTCTCCACTTCCGATCCCCCAATTATGTGGTTTATATATCATTGTTACAGTCGACCTTATGGTCGTAGTAAGAACATAATTTTTATTTCTAATTTTTTACACCATGACTAATAATTTTCATTTTATTTAAACCGCTTCATTCAATTTTTCTTCTTCTATCTTTAGTTCAATTCTTATACTACAAACTATTCTAATAACAAATGTTACAATGCCAACATTTTTTTACCCTTAAATTATTTTTTATTTGTTCCTTGTCTTAAACCAATTCCATTTTAATCTAAACATGTTTAATTAAATATTTTCAATTTCTTTCTTTATAATATAAAATTACACTTTATATTTTCACTCATTGCATTCTTTTAAATCCTTCCAAAATTTTATTCCACTAAAAATTTTAAATTTTCTTCTATTTTTACATTTTCTACAAACCCCAATTATATTCCCCTTACCTAGAAATAAAGAATAATAGACGAGAAAAGATAACAAGTAAACAATAAAATTGAATGTTCAGTTCTATAGGAAATAGAAATTAGAAAAAAAATTGAAAATTTTATAATTTGATTGAAATAAGAAATAAATTGTATGTTTGGATAATATAATTCCCATTATATCCTTTCACTTTATACAACAATACAATATAATTTTTTACATTTTTTAATCTTTGCCCAACTTCTTCCACTCTATCTATCTTCTCTTCCAGACTAAATTTAAGTGATCTTTGTTCATTATCCCCACCAAACATGGAATGAGTGTTGAGTCTATAATATAAAGCAGCCGCAGAACATGTAGAATGTCCATATAAATGTATCTCGTGAAAAAGTAGTTTTTACGAGTAAGTAAAAAACATAGGTTGTTGATATACAATTAAGTAGTGTCAAATACGTTATAGAAATAATTGACTGATTTCCTTTAAATACGTGTTGTTCCGTGCAAAGAGGAGATTTAGGATTTACATACTGAACATCAATAATATTATAGCTGAAATGTGATTCTTTTTTCCAGTGTGTTGACGGAGGGAGATTTCTTTTTAAATACAAGTTCATGTTAATCTATTTTGTATGTACTATCTTTTTGAAGAGAAATTTTAACAATTTCTCACAGTTTAAGTAATGTAGATGCTACTTTTTTAACAATAAAGATAGGGGGAAAGGGCTATGACTCATAATTGAAGACGGAAAACCACAATAGTGGTAGTGGTGAAGAAGCTCGCACAAACACATCACACAAAACCCAGAAATTAAAAACTAAAAATTGAATGTGTTCGCTCCCCTCAAGATTTTCACAAATTTAGGATACAATTAGAGAAGGATAAAGTTGAAAACCAGTTAATTAATGTCTTCATGTGTTTTATAAAGTGACAATTTCCAATTTGAGATTGATTTATGGAGTACCTATGAACCTGTTTGCATTTTAATCTGTCACATAGAAGCAAGGAATTTTAGATATTCTTATTACTTTCTTTGTAGTGACAGAAGTTGTGCAAAAAGCTGGTTTTTTATGCTAGCTTCTCTTCAGTTGCACACAACTTTTCATTATCCTGTATAGTGGTACTGATAAAAGAAAATATTGTGGGTCAGGTGTTGAGGTTCCAGAATCGTTAATAAAGTTCAGTTTGAAGAGAGGTGCAGCAGCTCATAGACGAGGGAAGAGTAAGGGAAGTCTTGCAATTGAGCCTGTAGAGATGGCAAGAGAAAAGTTTCAAATAGCAGCAAAAGCAGGGTGTGAGCTTGGATTCAAATGGCTTGCAAGGTTAGAGGAGGAAGAGAGACGAGCACTCACTGAAGGACATTGACATGAGATTGAGAAGTGTTGTGCTTTTTGTAGCACAACCTCGTACCAATTATATCATTATGTATCTAGTTATTGATTAAAAACAATAAAGCAGATTTTGAGAGATAGTTATTAAT
>Ga0123341_1002975_pt1 | contig 14310 bp, 8 predicted proteins | sample Turbeapinknodule_FD_89959 | JGI IMG/M metagenome (GOLD analysis project Ga0123341, IMG submission 89959) | Root nodule microbial communities of legume samples collected from Mexico - Turtle bean Mexico pink nodule | ecosystem: Host-associated > Plants > Roots > Nodule | place: Mexico: Nepantla... | reverse complement strand
TATCCATATTAATAATAACATTAAAATTTAGTTAAAACTCATTTTAACAGTTTCCAACAATATCCGGAAAGTCTAAAACTTAGAGACAAAAATCAATTTCACCACCTAAAGGTACAAGGACAAAAAAATATTTAACCATATTTTTAACTAAATAATATTCTATTAAGATTAAAGTACAATATTTAATTTTAAACTATTAAGAAAAATTAAATTCATTTATCTTACTTTTTTTCTCCAATATCTTAAGTTCATGCAAAAAACACCTAACTATTCTGCATAAATACCCATTTTTAAATTTTAATTATCGGTTAAACAATTATCATTACATTCTAAAATTAACTCCAGTGCATTTTGGCGTTATTGGTTTATTGAACACATACTTAATGGCAAACCCTCTGCCAGTATTATGAAGCTACACATATAATATTATTGAACACATCGAATTCTTTCACAGTGACGAAGTTAAACCACGCAGATCTACGTAGCCAGAAAGGACTGTTCGCTTTCGCTCTTTCGCCTTAGTCCGATAAATTACCCTGCACATTTGAATTTTCAATCACTATCGCAATTCCCCAAAGATTTTTAATTGTTGTGAGTGGATAATGCAAGAGAATTATGTTATGAATAAAGCAGACAGTGATTCAACCTTAAGCCTTCAAGCCACATCTCAGTAACCAGAGTTTCCCCAGGGTAGACATGTAGAAGAAATCTGCCCGCTATGCTTTTTATCAAATCTTGGTCTCCTCTGCATATGCATTTTATGATTGCCCTAACTGCAAATCCTAATGTGCAAAGCCCATGCAATATTGGCTGCGAGAATCTTTGGCAATAAGTTAAAAATAAGAATTAGATTAGCCGAACAATTGAATGCAGTCCGTATGGAGGAAAATGACCACAAAGTGATGGAATTACATCTCTTAAAATGCTACCCAACCACTATTTCAAGAACTCCATGCATTTAATTCATATGACCAGTCAATGAAAGCTCCATGGCTGACAAGGAAAATCCTCATTCACCCAAGCACACACCCCAACTTCAACTGGGGGAAGGGGGAAAGGGAAGCAAGCAATGTACTCAGAAATTAAGTATTTAACAACCTGCCAGAATTCAGAATACAGGATAGAGTACTAACCCGGCAACCTTTGCGATGATGGGATCTGAATGCAGAGCATTATAGTCACCAGATAGCCTATAGAGCAATGCCTGCCAAAGTGAAAAACGTTCAGAATCTGTGTAGAATTTCTAAGGAGTCATAGCAAAAGTTTTCAAAGATGTGTTCAGGTTCCATGGATTCAAGAATCTCAACAGAGTTCTAGAATAGTGAAGAGTAGACGGTAGATAGACAAGAATGGACGATAGGATAAGAAATGAGTGATGCGACTAGATAATCATGTGAACAGGGAGAACTCTATCTACCTCACAAGGGTGGCCCCTTCACTACTTGCACTTGCTTCACTTAAAATTGCTGTGCATTCAACTTTATACTTGAGTCCTATTTACCCCCACCCCCACCCCCCAACCAACTAAAAGTGTATTATCGATTGAACATCAGACCCCCTTAACCATCCTAATTCTTTTTATTCCTTCTAACACATACACTTCCCATGTCCTGTCCTTATTCTTACATTGTATTTTGGGCTTCTCTTCTTAAAGGAGTTAGGTCAAACATTCTTTTAGTAAAAGCTCTAAAATGTAAGCTGGCTTTTAATGAATAAATATAAAAAGTAGCTTGGAGAAAAGCTACCGAGTTCTTTTCTCTCTAGTCCTTCTCTGATGAAATCATGAAATATGACACCTCTAATGTCAAAGTCCTAACACCAGTAAGCCACAGAACCCCAGATCACTGATACTATTCATCACCAGCATGCAAAGACCAACTCTCTGCCCAAGTTACCCCAACCTCCAGTGCACTACCACACCATACCCAGACAGCCACCACACTCCTAAACAACCTGATCACAGAAAACCAATGACTACCCAGGTTTTCTTCACATCACACCTCAGCTGCTGGAAGACTATCTGTCAAACCATCACTGTAAGCCACCGAGTCTGAGGGACATTATTACTGTCTTCCAATTCAATCCACAGAACTTCTCCACTGTCCTCCTTTGTGTCAGGGTGCTCTGTTCTTATAGCTTGAGTGGTTGAGCTTTTCTGACTACTGGCCCACTGCTAACTACTACATGCTGTGTATTCCAATATCCGAGGGACAAAAATCTGTGGTTGATCAAGTTGTGGAAATAGGAGGTGGTGATTCTGGAGCTACTCTGCGGCAGGTTGGTTTTCTGCTAGGGTTATTAGGATTGCCTTATTCTTTATTAAATGGAATCCCCTTTTGAGGAAGAGGGTGCTCCTATTTATGCATGGTATTAAGAACTCATTTCAGAGTAGCTTTCCAAATATGTCACAGAAAATAACAGCAGCACACACAAGTAAATGACGGAAGGGCCAAAAAAGGGATGCAGGGTGAGTAATGAAAAATCCAATCTGTTCCAAACTATATTGCATAGTTATAACATGCCTGAGATGGCTGGGTACAATCCTCAAACACTGAAAATGGTTTACTTTCAGGAATTTTCACAGCTGAAGTCTGATTCAAAGGGTAGTTTGTATAAGAAAATGGCTCAGATGACTTTGAGAAGCCACCAGCACCACGTAGAAAGACAGTTGTCCTGCAAGAAACTAGATAGTTGAGTGTGATGACAACAAAGCATTATAAAGAATGTTTTCAGGATTACCTGTTCATGCATAATAAATCACCAGAATCTTTCTCATAGCTTTTTGTTTCAATCTCCAAAATTGCTGCTTTACCTGAAATTAAAGACATCCAATCTTTAAGGGGGGGGAAATTAAAACACGTGCATAAAGATATACATTTTCCAAGGATGTCAAAGTGAAACTGCAGAATAAACACACACACAAACACAACAGATCACTAAGTATAAACAGTTTTTCATATTCAACCTTTATCATGTAATCCCGCAAGACTGATTTTATTGTGTATCTGTAACAAGAATAATATATCATGAGTCTATCCACAAAGAATAATAGAGAAAATCATAATAATAGAAAGTTAACCTTAGCATGCTGATGAAAATCACAAACAACTATTTTTAGTATCATAATTTTAGAGGTCCTGTGGGAGATGGGGAGAAATTAGAGGGGTGTTTATGTTAAAAGTAATCCAACACAACTTAGATATCAGATGTGTATAGAACACATTCTTCAACTGTAATTCGCATATGTTCTTTTTTTCTCCAATTAAATTAAACCAAAATCGAAAGGCCATTCTTATCAAGTAAATGTGTTTTTCTATAACTTTTCTTACTGTAAGTTATATTGGAAGGAGACGTCACCAAGCTAACATAGCTATTTCACATATGGATAAAAATGATGTCACTGTCAGATGCTTGAAATTCAGTGTCCCTTAATTCTGAAGATGGATTTCTCAGTGCTCAAATAATTGATCGAGTAAAATTTCATTCACGTCTACCATTAGTTTGATTTTCCAGCAAATACATCTGATGTGTTGGTATATTGAGCTAAAATTGGAACAATTATCATAAGTTGGACCATTCAATCTAAATGTCCAGATTGTCAATTTCTAATGAAAAAACCTTACATGACAGCTGGAAGGAAACGGTTTGTACAATTCTATGTATTGCTGTCCATGAAGCAGAAGCCGGGGATCAAATCTAGCATACATGATGTTTCACTTTTTGTTAAATATCAAAAGAGAGAAACAAGGAATATCAACGTAAATAATATGGAGGCTAAAAAATTGAAGAAATTATACATTCAACAATACAACAAATACTAAGGGAATTATATTGAACAGTACATGAAGTACAAGCAGAGACATATTGGAAGTAGTAAGCAGAACTCACTCCAAGCCAGGGAGATTAAAACTACTCGCCCCGGAATTACCAATAAGCAGAGTGGCAAACGTAGGCAATACCTATAAAGCAGAAAATGATGCATAAATAGGAAGTATTTTACAACTATAATTCACCAGAGACTGCCTAAACATAAATGAATCAAAGATCTGAGTGTTGGTTTGGGTCAAAATAAGTTGTTACATTGATCATTACCAAGAGCGCCAAAAAAATAACAATACCCTAATAAACTTCCAACCGTCTTTTGGCAAACACCAAAGTGAATTCTTAGCAATATTTTTTCAGATGTCAATGGTGAAGAAATAAGTTAATCGTCATTATTTCTTTATTTTGGGAACTACTAGAGTTAAGGTCTTTAACTTGTCATTGAGATTCCAAAGAGTTTTAATCCTTAAGCCAATCATAGAACTAACCCTCCACCCAGCCGCCCTTTCTTAAGGATGCATTATTCGAGAAACAAACTAAACTCTACTCCCACAAGCTCACTATGTGTGGTCAACAAAGGCACACTCACTGGGAAAAAAATAGGTTAAACTAAACATTATCTAATAACAGTTTTAAAACAAATTATACCTTGATAAATTCCTGACCATTTTCATGGTAAACATATTTAAGCTCATCAGCATCAACAGCATCTGACAAACACACCCCTACGCCTAAGGCATAAAGTGCTGCATCCCTGTTCAACAAGTATCAGAGCATGTTCACTCACACATTCTCTTTCTACGTCAACCTAAATTGCGCGAGATTATGCGCATTTGAATAACAATTTGTATTGAAAGATTGAATTACAAAACGCCTCACCTTTCGGTATAAGAGTATGCAGTCTGCAAAGATAACAGAAATTCAGAAATTCAGAATTCAGTTCGATGTAAAAAAATTTTAGGGATTTGAATATTACGTCAGGGAATTTGTGAGAAATCGCAAGCGCTGGGTCGAACTGTGATGCACTCGCCATCTGGTCTTCAATGGCTGAGTTGAGACACAAAATTAAGCTCAGAATCGACAAATATAATTAATATTTAGGTTAGAAGAGAAAAATTTACTCAACCTTGGTGTGCTTTCGTTGAAAAGCTTCTCTGAAACAACCTAATAATTTCTTTCACAATAATATCGATGGAAGAAAAGTAAGAGATGAATAAATTGGTATTCTACGTTGATACAATGTATTTGGACATAGTACAATGACATGTTTGTATTGCACAATGCATAATAATTACATATAAAAAATCAAGTTAAGTTCGTTCAGGTGGTGTTTCAAATTTGGATATAAAATTTAACATTAAAAGGAAAACAATATTGTTCTTGTTTTTTTTTTCATAAATTTTTGCTTTTGTAAATAATTTTTCAGAACTATTTGGACACAAACTTTGGCTGATTATTTTTTCTATGATTGCGAGATGGTTATGCTGTCTAAAAAAAGAATTCATGTTTTATTTAATTAAATTATTTATTAGATAATTATAGCTTTGATTTTTTCAAAATTTCCTTTAAGGATGACAAATAAAAAATACTTCATTGAGATGTGGCTACAAATGTTACAAAGTTCTTATTATAAGTAACTTTTAAAGGTATGGTTGAGCAAATAGTTGTAGTGGTAGTGGTGAATAATAACACACAAGAGAAGAAGAAATAAATAAATGAAAAAAACTTTTTGACATGGAATTTAGTGTAAGAAAAATAAAAGAAACCAATAATAAAATTTAAAATATTAATAGTATTATCAATATATTAATACTATAAATAAAAATTTAAAATTTATTTATTAAATGAGTTAGTTAGTAGATAATTTTCATGTGAATTGTGACTTATGCAAGATGAAGTTAGGTAGGTTATTGAACTGAAATCTCCACCCTTACCTGCCCATTTTGATGACGGGCTATATAACGATTAGACGCTGGTCTACTCTGCAGAAAATAAAGTGATTTAGATAATTTTTTTGATACCAAAAGTATAATAAAAAAATTATTCATGACAAAAAAAAATAGTTAAAAAAATAAAAATTGTTATTCCTTGTAAATTATCAAATTATTTAAATAATATATTTGAAAATCTGATAATTTAAAAAAAAAAAATTAAACTAAAAAATGTATATATCAAACAATTTTTTAGATTTTCAAATACTTTATTTATATAAAATAATTACATTTTTTTGGATTTCTATTAAATCGTTTAATTTTATATATACTTTATTTAAATTAAATTAATTACTTATTTATTTTTAATTTTAAGTTTTATATTTTCCTTAATTTTATCTTGAAGTACTTTATCCAAATACGCCCAAGAGTTTGATATGAACTTGGAATGGAGCTAAGAATGAAGATGGTTTATATAATGATTTGGACAACAACAGAGTCCAGTATCTTTTGTTCTGCAAAGAGAAATTGTTTTAAATTTCCAAATTATCATTTTGCAGATTGAGTTTTGACTTGGTCTTTATATAGCTTTCAATCTTTATCTTCAAAAAATATATATAGGAATTTTGTTAGATAACCCAATAGGCTCAATAATCTATAAATCTCACATATATAAAAAATAAGAAATAATATATAAAAAATAAGAAATTTAGTAAATCCTAATTTTAGTAATACTACTCCTTAGTCTTAGTCATAGTTAGCTTTACTATGATTTCCAATAGTCTTTCCTGTTTAATTTCCAATAATTGCATATTAAATTTTCCGACTATAAATGATTCTATACCACGTTGTTGAAAAGTAATTATATCAGTATCATAAAAATTAATAATAATAATAATAATAATAATAATAATAATAATAATAATAATAATAATGTTTGATGAGTTAAATGTGAAACACAGCAACTCAGGAATTATAGTAAAAAAAAACATTTATCTTGGTGTAGAAAAATATTTAAAATTGCAAAAGAAAAAAATATTATTCTCTCGCTGTTAAGATAGAAATAAAATTGAATAAATTTAGAAAAGTCTTTATTGAACATGGAAAGATTTTTGTTGTTGTTTAAAATCTTAATTAAATACCATAGTTTTTTTAATAATAATAAAACTTTTTAAATCATAGTTAAATACTGACCTTAATTTGTTAATGAATGTTAAAGTTGTGTATGCATAGTAGCAATTGAAATTAAAAGGATCTAGAATGGCACACAAAAATGAAATGAATGGTACAATTAAAGTAAAATTGAAGATATTACTATGGGAATATAACATACTTCTCTCTCTATCTCTCTGGAAAAAAGAATTAACATGACCTCGAGCTGGGGCCAATTAAGGGGTAAAATCATACATATTCATCGACCATAGCATAAATAAACGAAAACAGTGAAGGATAAGATAAAATTATTAGATAACTAAAGCTAGAATGGTTCTTCTACTAGCGTGGACCCTTCAGAGTGGTCGCGTGTGTCTGCCACTTGCCCTACCACAAAGAATTGCATTCTTTGGAACAGGGAACTCGTCTCTGATTGAGGTTGATGTTGTATAAACGCGCATATAAAGCTGTTGCCCAAGGTATTGTCGTGCCCAAAACTCAGACCTCAAGTTCCACATTCCCACATTGTCAAGGGCAACATAAATAGCAGTCCATGACATTGGATACACCTGAACAAAATCAACAACCATGTTAGCTGGTCAGAAGCAAAAGACATGAATGGAGATTAGACCACACAAAACAACACATGGCTGATCCTGACCTGTGTGGTGCAACGTGAAACTGCATCGTGGAGATTGTACTGGTTCCTGCTAGCAGCTGTCCACAGTCCCCCGTCCATACTGCATATAAATAGTTTTACATATTTTAGATTATATTAATCAGTGAAACATATACTGTGGCTGAATTTCAGTATATATGCAAAGTTGTAAGAGCTTACCCAACGACAAAGAAAGAGTAGCCATCGAGATGATAGCTTTGAACGATGTTCTCGTTGTTTTGGAAGACAATCTCCACGAAAGTTCTGTAGTCAGTTTGTAAAACGGAGGTGTCAAGGTAGATGCCACCACCACTGGGTCTGTCAGATATGCTTCCCGGGCGGAAAACACCCGAGATTTTGAAGTAATCTGCGAGCTTAAGAGGGGTGTCGGGGGCAACATAAGACACGCTGTTCATTGCGTATCTTTGCTTCCCATGTACTTGACCAGCGGAACTCGCTAGTACGATGGTTCTGCTCGTGTTTATCAGACCGTAATGGTACGATCCTTGCGGGTTCGGTCTTGGTCCACTTGCCGTAAGGTTAGTCCTGAATATTTCATCCAAGTATATTTCAAAAAGTTATTATTAACACTACTCAAATAACTATACTACCAACTTAAATATTCATAATGTAATTTACCAAATAGGTAAAATTTTTAAAAATTATCAAAATATTAAGTCCCGTAAAGGAGGGTTTTTGATCATGATGGAGTTATTTTGTTTGCTTTTTCCTAAAATGTGGTCCGTTTAAAAAAAATTACAAATTTAGGCAAGTCGTGCCAATTCAGCACGACTTCATATGCACAAATTGTCCCAATTAGACACGACTTCTGTCCTGTCATACTGAAGTCGTGCACGACTTCTATCATGTCATACTGAAGTCGTGTCAAGTTGGCACGACTTCAGTATGACATGACAGAGTCGTATCTAATTCGGATGATTTGTGCATATGAAGTCGTGTCAAATTGACACGACTTGCCTAAATTTGTAATTTTTTTTAACGGACCCCATTTTCGTAAAATGCAAAAAAAAAAAATCCCATAATGGAAGTAAAACTTCAGTTCAAATTTGATTAGAATATCATTTAATAATTTTTTGTTCATAATAAAATGATATCAGTTCACATGATTTAACTATTTTAATAATTTCTTAAAATTGTATTAATTTTGATAATTAATAAGTAAAATTTTAACCTTTAGTAAATATTTTATGATTTTTTATCATTCGTATCCTTTTAAAATATTATGAAATAAACGTTTGTGCAAGAAAATACCTAATTGAGCGGGCCTGATTCAAGGACCAATCAATCTGGATTGTAGGTCCACCAGGGGGTGGGCCTGATACTGGGCCTGCAGAGTTGCTATAGCGAAGAACTCCAGTGGTGGTGAGAACCTTGTAGGAGAATCGTGTGGAAACCACAATGTAATAGTCCCGAGCAGGTTGATCCGCAGTTACCAACACTGAATAAGATTGTCCTACGTGAACGTCAAGAGAAGAGTACGTCGTTTGTACGGTGTGTGTTCCTTCCACTTCCACCAGCTTCATTTTGTGGTTCTGAATGCGAAAGTTAAGGGAATGTTCCAGCCCCACATTTGATATTCTCAGCCTGTAAGTTTTTCCTGTTCAGGACATCATAAACACAATAATATTATATAATTGACCGTAATTATCCTTAGATTTTGTTCAAGTATCAAGGGTTTATTAGCGTACCTTGTTCAACGTTGAAAGACGCTCCATTAGGTCCACGACCATTGATAAGGATTCCATCGGGGAAAGGAAGCTTCTTACCGTTATCAAGATGGGCTCTCAGAGTCTGCAAATAATCCAAAACATCGTTTAATTCTTTTTTTTCTCTCTTTCGAATAAAAATGATACGAGTAATTGTTGAAGATCTTACCTCATTCAGAAATATAAATAAAACAAAGTATCGAAATGAATACAAATCTCATTTAAATACTTATTTTGTGAGTCAAAATCCACTTTTTTAACAGTAACCCACTTCTAATCCAGATCTAATGAGAAGACAAATGAAAGTCCAGCTTAAAAGGCTACTTTACAATTCTAAACCACAGATAATTTTACTTGAGAACTAATTACATATCGATTAATTCATATGTTTGAATTAAATTGAACTAAACTATTATTTATAAAATTAAAAATATATTTTAAATAAAATATTTATTAATAATAATTCAAAAAATAATAATGCAATATTTAGAATAGGATTAATTCGATTCAATTTCTCCAACCACTTTTAAATTATTGGGTTCTACAATATGAACACTTGTCAATTTTCCTATAGATGTTGCAGTCACCACCGAATGAAGAAGGTTATCTCTTAGCACACAAACCAAAAAATATAATGTCAACTTTGCTATTTCCAAAATTTGATGAATGAATCAATGAATATTTATTCACACGCAATGCATGGGAGAGATAGGAGTTGCCACCCAACCAAGTCAGTGCAGTCATGCATGTCAGCTATTTATGACTCTTCACAAGTTCTGTCTCATATACTTTAAAGTTAATATAAACTTATTCAAGCTTTTATCATAAAATATTTTTTAAACTCAGATGTTATCATAAATAATAAAAATATTTTTTTGAACTAAATTAACCTTTTAAATAAATATAAAAAACTAAAGATCTTAATTTTAATGAATATCATATTTAAAAATATTAAAGACTTCTTTAACTTTATAGCAATAATAATTGAAAATTTCCTTGCCATTCACTCCAACAAAGACAAAATAAAAGTAAGAAAGACAAGGATGATGGGTGTTTTTTGCTTATGTAGGTTTGGGATAATTCCTTGCTTCTAAGCTAAGTGTGTGGAAAATTGTTTTTTCCTTGCTTGTCTCAAGGCAACAAAAAAGTTAAAAGAATGAAGAAATAAAGAGAAAAAGCAAAAAATTGAGAAATAAAAATATTTAAAAAAGAGTAATCAACTAATTAATTATATCACGAATATTAAAATATAATAAATTATTTTGTAAATGGTAAATTAAGGCAAAAGATGCAGTGGAGAAAGAAAAAGAAGTGTTACCGTGTGGTTGGACTTGTACCAGTCCCCAATGAGAACAGTGTAATCACCATCAGGATCAGGAAATGGCACTGGAATCCTTGGTCTGCTAAGGATTCTAATGCCTCCAAAACCTCCACCAGCTTTGTGAAATGCAAGAGATGGGAAGTAGTAAAAGCTTCCAATTTGATCCTTCACTTGAAGTATGTAAGTGAAATTCTTCCCTGGTGCAATGGGGCACGTTGTTCCAAACACACCATCTTCAAATGAGTTTCTTCTCTGCTGAATCCCATTCCTGTGTCATCATTACAATGCCACCCTTTATTCTCTATTTCATTTTATTTTTTTCTTTCAAATTTCACCTCCTTTATTGTTTAAAAAAAAGTATAAATAGTGGTAAAAAAATATTTACTTTTTTTCACTTTTCGGAAGCTACATTAATTTGAAAACTAATGTAAACAAGAATGTTGAGTGAAGGATTAAAAACTAAACGTGATTTGCGTCCCGAACCACGCGCTCGTGATTTTAGGAAACAAAGTTGCAGTAGGTAACAAGTAACAGAAAAAGAAAACGCAAACAGGACCATCACATTAATAGCTTTTTTTTTGGGAACATTGTAGTACTGCTTGTCCACCATTAATTACAAAAGGTAAACGCGCCATCACATTAATACATTCAATAATTTACACAACAATATTTTTATTTTACAAAAAAATTTCTTTTATTATTTAAATTTATTTAAAAAATATAAAATTTGTATATTTTATTTATGATTGATGTGTCTGACCCCTTTTCCTATTCTAGAGAAGTCAAAGTTTGACATGAGTTTGAGGGTTGTGATTGTAAGGGTTTTCCACTCCACTTCCACTGGACCAGAAATAAAATAAAAATGAAGTAAAGAAGTTATATGTTTTAATGGATACAAATGAGAGAGAGAGAGAGAGAGAGAAAACATTATGCTTATTTGCACTGAAAAATCTATAAATTACTATAAAGAGAATTTGTTTACATTAAAAAGTTAAAGTTTTAAGAATACTTGTAAAATGAACAAAACACTTAAAAAGTGATTAAAACTAAAAAAATAACCTAACGCAAGTCCTCTCTCACTTTACTCTCCCACTAAGACATTGCAACACAGTGTCGCAATCACATGGTTTTGTCCTTTTCACAAAGAATAATATAATCATTTTTTAAAACATTTTTCTTGTACTGAACAATTTCTTAAACACGGAATTATTTTCTTTTTAGTGCACATTCATCACTATATTTCCAAGAGAAACAAACTAGATCTGGAACCGCTTCCACACATTCGATGCAGCACATGTCAGATTTCAGTGTTTCCACTTTCCAGCAAGACTTGGATGACTCAACAAACAGCCAAAGTGTCTAAATAAAAGTGCAACCGACCCAGCACCAGACAAGTCCTCATTAAATCAACAACATCAATCTAAAGAACATTTTTTTTTATATATATTTTAAACAATCTCAGACCACACTCTTTAATCTTGATAAAGAAACACAGAACAGAAGTGTTTGAAGAAAGGGTAAACAGAGGGAGGGAAGAAAGAAATGGAGAGTTACCAGGAGAGAAGAAAAGGCTCATCCAAACTATTGAAGACATTGATGATGAGGTTGTCGTTGGTAACAGAATGAATATCCGGACCTGGGAATTGTCCGTTGATTAAGATTCCCTGTTAAAAGTAAGACATATTCTTTTTTACTATGCCAATTACTCACTACGATCCAAATCCATATCAATACTCATTGTAGTAAAAAAACAACAAAAAAGAGTGTGAAAAATGCAATGAAAAAGGTTGAGATTGAGATTGAGAGATACCCTTTGGCGAACACCAAGTGGAAAAATGTCCCCATAAGTGACATTCCAGTTGAAGAATCTGTAGGGATCTTCTGCCACAGCAGAGTGAAAGAGGGAAAGAGCAAGAAGAGATAAGAGAAGAGCAGCAAGAGAAGTTCCTCCCGCCAATTTGAGATGCATTTTTGCAGTTTCTTAGTTACCAACACACACTGTGAAGGGACAAAGAGAGTTTAAAGGGAAGGGGAAGGGTCAGAAATGATTAGGGATGGCTCACATTTAGGTGCGGTACAGAGTGGGAGTGATGCATGTGTGTGTGTCTATTTATTTAGCCAAGGTTAAAATATAAGAGGGAAAATATTGAATGAAGGGGATTTGGGTGGATGCAAAAATAGTGTTTTGTTTTGGAAGGTGGAAATTGGATGCAAGTGTCGGTAGTGGGTCCTTAGAAAATGCTTAATTATATTTCAACCATGCAGATTTGTTTCTCTTCCACATGGGTTCCTTTGTGGGCTTGGCCTATTCACACATGACGTGTTCAAAAGTCATTGAGACCTAATTACACTTTTATGCCTCATTCAAATTTACGTCTCATTCAAATTTATGTCTCATTTTTTTCTTTTTTCTTCCCTCCAACCAAACACACAAATAATAGTTACCGAGGATGTTTTGAACTGAAGAATTGAGTAAAGGCATGTGTAGTAGCAGTCCTACCCAATTTCCGCTTTTAAATTGCGGCCTAGTTGTTGATTAGATCACCGTATTGGTTTGTTTTCTTGCTTTGTTTATGTGTTCTTAATTATCGGTGTCAATCACATCATAAAGAAACTTGATTGTTACCTCATTATGTTTGTTTCGAATAAAACAAAAAAAATCTACCTTTAAAATCCATAAAAATAGATTTTTTTTTACTTTACAAAATATAGGTTTTTTTACCATACGGATCATTTACTAAGTAAATACATAAGTAAATTTTTTAACAAAAAATTATTAAATAATCACGATATAAAATATTAACTAAAATTTGATATTAACTCCATAATCTATCTTAATTTTAATTTAAATAATTTATCTTAACTTTAATTTAAAAATTTATTATAATTCTATAAATGTGTGTATGTTAATTAAAACAAAATTAGATATTAGACATTATTTTTTATCTACATTATACCCAACTTTAAATTAGACATCGAAACATTAGTAAGACGACACCCGACATGAGTAATCGAAAATAAAAAATCTAAGGACCTACTAATCAGATTAGCAGTAACACGTAATTAATTCATATTTACTATAAAATTAAATAATTGAATTAGCAGTGTTGATTTTATTTATAAGTATCTTGTTTTTTTAAATTATTCTTGAAATTGTGCAAATTCAAATCAATTCTCGTTTAAAACATTAGTAGTGTATTTTATTGTGATTTCCATTCTAATTGTGAATTGCAAAACCCTAAACTTATTGACAGTTTTTGTTAATTAATTTTCACCTGAATAATTGATGTATGAACGAATGATATAACAGTTATATATTAATCATCTTCTCCAATGCTTGCAAGAAAGAGAAGTACATATTTATTACTATTTGTGAACTAAAATAATTAAGAGTGTATTGATTATTAATGGAAAAGGAAAAAGCAATTAGAAAAGATACTAGAGAAAATAACAAAGTTCAAAACAGTGCCTTACATCTGGGGAGGAAGAATATTTATATTATAAAGAGGAACAAGTCTATATTATTAAAAAACACTAATGAATAGTTTTCTAAATAAGTCATACTACATATTATTTTTTGTAATGTCAGATATAAAATTAACTATTATAAATTTCAATAATTAATTTTGTAATATCATTAATGCCACAAAGTTACTTAGTCAATGATTGAATTGTTTGGTCACTCGTTAACTATGTTTA
>Ga0123341_1002974_pt1 | contig 14310 bp, 7 predicted proteins | sample Turbeapinknodule_FD_89959 | JGI IMG/M metagenome (GOLD analysis project Ga0123341, IMG submission 89959) | Root nodule microbial communities of legume samples collected from Mexico - Turtle bean Mexico pink nodule | ecosystem: Host-associated > Plants > Roots > Nodule | place: Mexico: Nepantla... | reverse complement strand
TATTATATATATATATATATATTAATGTCTTTTATAATTTATCTTTTCGTCGATGGGTCTAGAAGGATTTTTTTTATAGTCGTCACTACCGTTATTTGTCTCCAAAGTCAGTCAGCAACTTTTTTACAAATGTAAAATTGGAAAACTTAGACTAATATTGCTATTATTGTTTCTATCAATATCTGCCAAGATAATTTTTCAGTTTACATCATCAATTAAAGATTCAATAAAAAAAATCTTATATAATAACGTGGAATAAGTAAATATGATCTATATCAACTGAAATAATTAGGGTCAACATTAACTAAAAATACATTAACCGATGTGAACCATAAAAAACCCTTATCAACGTAAATGTTTATATTTAGTGATAATTAAATACTTTAGAAAAATTAAAAATTTAATAAATTTAAAGAAACCATTTCAAAAGTGAAATAATTTAAAATGAAAATAATCCAAATTCACCGCATTAATTTCCAACAGCTATAAATTTGTTTATCCAAACACATTGTAAAAAGGGTAAATGTTTATTTTAAAATTAGAGATGAGATCATTCAGAGAGTTAAGTTGCAATATTTCTATTTTACAATAATTAGCTTGAAAATTATGATCAATTGATGATGAATTCTTATTTATTTTCATCATCTCCTTAATACTGAAGAACAAAGAACACTATTAATCTGGCTTTCTAAGAAAGTAGTATGTAAATCCTAACAAATATTTGTCAAAACTGATTCAGCATATACGCGCATGTTTGCATAAAATTCAACATGTTGTTTTCTTCAGAAAAATAATTTAATAAGCAGTTATGCATTTTTTAGCAATCGAGCTTCATGTTGGAAGACTTCTCAAAGTCAAGTTTTGAGACACTAACATCCTTCTTGGAAAAACGCGTTTTCTAGGAGAAATTTGTACATAGCAAGAGAGGGACGCGTTTATAATCTTAATCAATTTTGATTCTATACAGAGCTGAATTAATTTTCAATAATAAATTGAAAAATATAAGAATACCTAGTAAAAATTGTCTCAAACTTCCAAGTCATGACTAAAATATTGTTCTGGTGGTCCACAATTACAGATTGATTAATCTCCAACTTCTTCACACATTTAATGATGGACAAGATCACACATTTAATGATGGACAAGAGTAGTGGTTTGAGAGTTGTGTTGACCAATAAACTTGTATAAATCATATAACAAATAATAATAATTATTGATAAAGTATATTTTTTTTTTGGTGTGAGATAGTTCTCTTAGACCCGTTTCTTAGCACTAGTAGACAGTCATGTTAGACCATTAGATGGTGTTGATAGACTGTGATTAGACGGTCTAGTTAGATCGTTTGATGGTCTCATTAGACTGTTTAATGGTCATGATAGACGGTCTTCTTAGATTTTTTATGGTACTATAGACTATTATGTTAGCCTTTTGATAGTCTTGTTAAATTGTTTTTAGACTTCTTTTCCTCTGGGTCTATTGTGTTTGTTTAATGCCCACTTTTTCCTTTTCGGCTTTCCTTTTTATATGGACAACTCCTTTATGAGTAAGCATAATTTTCTATAATGAATATTCTTCTTCTTTCATCTACAAGATGTTTCTTTTCTTTCTTTTTCTTGCTTACTCAAAATCTTGGGTGCAAGTTATGTACTTGTCTATGCAACATAGACACTTATCTTCTTTGAGTGTTTCAGTTTCCACATTGTTGTTGTTAGATCGTCCACAATAGTTTTTGTTATGGTATTAGAGTTATTATTTTGAAGAGTTATGTTTCTGACATTTAGATATGGTTGAAGAACAATTGACATAAAAGTTTTCTCGACCTTCATCCTAATGAAAATCCGATCACACCTCTTGTCTCGTCAGTTTGATTCTTCAAACTACCATTCTTGGAGTAGATTGATGGTTACGACTCTAAGTGCGAAGAATAAAATCGAATTTATTTTTGGTATAAACCTTAGACCAACAAAGAAAGATCCAAATTTTTCTGTTTAGAGTCGCTGCAAAAATATGATTGACTCATGGTTAGTCTACTTGTATTTGTTCCTATTAGACAAAGTATCATTTTGATTGATATGGCGTCATATATTTGGCACAATTTGAAAACATGGTACTCCCAAGGAGACCTTTCGCGTATTTTAGATTTACAAATGGAGGTCACCTCCTTAAGTCAAGGTGATCTCAAAATCACTGAGTATTTCACAAAACTAAGAATCATTTGGGACAAACTTGAAAACTTTAGACTTGATCCGAATTGAACCTGTCAGATGAAATGTTCTTGTTCTGTTTCTTTCATTATTTGTCAAAGAAAACAAGATGATCAAGTCATGCAATTTCTTTGTGCCTTGAATTACCAATAACATAACATTAGATCACATGTTCTTTTTATGGAACTTTTACCTCTTATAACGAATTCTCTTTTATTTTGTGGCTCAACAAGAAAGACAATTAGCTAACAATGCTTCAATTTCAAAAAGGTTAGTTATAGTGTTATTCATGTTACCTGTTCATTTTGTGGGAAGAATTGACACATTGAGTCAGTCTGTTATCGAAAAAATGGTTTTACTAATCAAGACAATAAGTTCTCTAAAAAGATAATTAATAAAAAAAGTTATACTCATTGTGGGAGGAATGTGCATATAATAGACTCTTGCTACAAGAAACATGGTTATCCTCCAGACCATAAGTTCTACATTGGGAAGTCTTCACAAATTAATAACATAATTGTCCCTGGTGAGAATCTACCCAAGAGGAATCAAAATGGAATTGAACCTTGAGATGTTCTTCTTACACCACATCAGTATCAAATTCTCTCTGAACTCTTCAAGTAGACTATCAACAATATTCCTTAAAATTCGACACAAGTGAATCAAGTTAGATCTTTTTTTCTCAACACAAATAACCAGATATTTGATCAATTACTAAATGGTAATATTCCTAATCTTCACTCTTTAAAGACTTTTATATATCTTTGAATATTAAATTATGGTGTCATTGATCATGCTTGCATCCCTTTATCTGAATTTTCTTCTTATCATCGCATTAAACCTATTCACATAAAATTGCCTAATGGTCATAGTGTATTTGTCAATCTTTCTGGAGCTATGCATGTTAATAACAAATAATTTTACCTTACTGATGTCATGTATGTTCTACAATGTTCCTTTAATCTTATTTCCATAACATAACTTACCTTTATTCTTCGCTATTAATTATTTATTTCTTCCTTTAACTGTGTGATATAGGACTTTCAAACTAATAAGAAGATTTGTTTAGTTAATATACATGTTTGTTTATATGTTTTCAATTTTGATAATTTTCGTGAATCTATTGTTCAAACAATAGTGTGTACTTACATTTGTATTGTTAAGTACATAAATTTGTGGCATTATGATGAAAGATTGGATGTTTTGAGATGTTGTCATTGTTGCTAAAAAAATTGCATGTTTGTGATACTTGTTATCATGCTAAACAAAGAAAATTACCTTTTGCTTTGAGTAATACACATACTGATCATATTTTTCAATTGTTCCATATGGATATATGTGCATGGCAATAGGTTTGCCATAGGTTTTTCTTAACTGTTATGGATAATTATTCTCATTTTACAAGATTTTTTTTCCTATGCATGCAAAATCTAAGGTCATAAATAATCTTATTAATTTTGTTACATATGTAGAAAATCATTTCAAAACTATTGTTCAAACCATTTAGACTGATAATGGAATTAAGTTTGGTATGAAAAATTTCTTGTCAACCAAAGGAATAGTTGTATGAAAACACCAATACCTTCTAAATGTTACATGTGTCTTACTTTTCCAAGCTAATATGTCCTCTCTTTTCTAGAATTTTCCTTCTCAACATGCAACCTTTTTAATAAATTGTATACCTAATCTATGGCAAACTTTGTGACATTTTCATGATACGTGTTTTTGGGTGTTTATGTTATTCTAACACTATTATTGCAAATAGAAAAAAGCTTGATAGTCATGTTGTTCCTGGTATTTTTCTTGGTTTTCAATCACATACTAAAGGTTATATTTTTCTTAATCTTAAAAATCACAAAGTTGAGGTCAAGACATGTAATATTTTATGAGAATCAATTTCAATATAAATTGAATGTTGATGCTTGCAAGAGTTTCAACAATTTATCTCTACCTATTTCGAAAAATTATGAATAAAACTATGATAATTTTGTCTTGCAACCTGAACAATGTGATGTTGCTGTTTGTGACAATGTGGAGGAAAAAACTCCCAATGAGATTTTAGACACCCCTCCTAGACGGTCTACTTGCAAGAGAAGACCACCAACATACCTTGAGGATTTTCAAACTACAAACAGTGTGAGTTCCATTTACCGTATACAATCATTTCTTTCTTACAATGTTTTATCCTATCATTTTAAAAACACTATTTTATCTATATCATCAGATATGGAACTACACAATTATGCAGAGGCTTCTAAGCATTCTTGCTAGACTCAAGACATGAAGGAAGAAATACAAGCCTAGAAGCAAACCAAACTTAGAAAATTACTTCTCTTCCTTCTAGAAAAGTTCCTATTGCCTATCGTTGGGTATACTAACACAAATATGATGGATCTATGGAGAGATATAAGGTTAGATTGGTTGCAAAAAGAAACACACAATTTGAAGGTTTGGACTTCATGGATACTTTTGCTCCAGTGGCCAAGTTAACCACCATGCGTATGTTGTTAGCCCTTGTTGCTACCAATAATTGGATATTAAAACAGTTACATGTTAATAATGTTTTTTTTCATGGTTCTCCTTGAACAAGTATATATGAAGCCTCCACCTGGTCTTGTTGTTCCAAGTGGTGACAACGTCTGTAAACATCAGAGATTTATCGGTTGCAACAAGTTGGACGTCAAAGGTATGCAAGCTATCAAATATTTTACTTTTACACAATGATGTCATTTGTTCGGTTGGCCATTCTTTATTCTTGAAACTTGATGGCAGCACAACAACTGCTCTTCTTGTTTATGTGGATGACATTGTGCTCACTATAAACAACCCAATGATGATCAATCACATAACTCACTTATTGAATCAACACTCACTACTAGAAAATCATTAAATAGAAACAAATTTTAGAGACAAAAAGAAATTAGTTGATATATTGACTAAATTATATATTATTTTAGAGACTAAAAAAATTGATACTTAAATTAATTTTTATTATTGATAAATAGTTTTTAAATTGGTGTTTAACTAGCTACCTAGGTTTTAGCTACAAATTATTTAGATTCTAAAGTTGGTAGCTAAAACCTTAGTAGTTAATTAGATACCAATTTAGAAACTATTTATGAATAATAGAAACTAATTTATATACCAATAATTATTTTAGTCTCTAAAATAGTATCTAATTTAGTCAATATAACAACTAATTATTTTTTGTCTCTCAACTTGGTTTTTATTTAATGATTTTCTTGTAGTGACTTTCGGATCTAGAATTTAGGTGATCTCACCTATTTTCTCGGTCTTGAAGTGGCTCAGAACAAAACTGGATTTCATCTCATCCAAAGAAAACATACTTTACATCTTCTTCAAGAAACTAGAATGTTAGATTATGCTTATGTGCTAACTCCAATGGTGCATTTTTCTCATCTCTCGGCTAACAAAGGAGTCAAACTGAATGAAGAAGAATCATTCGTCTATCGTAGACTTATTGGATTACTGTTATATCTCACTAATACAAGACTTGACATTGCTTTTTGTGTCAACAATCTTAGTCAATTCGTCTTAGCACCCACCAAGGATCTCTAACAAACAACTTTCCGCATACTTAAATACTTAAATAATGCCCCTAGATCTGGTATCTTCTTCCACGATAATAATTTTATTCTATTAAAAGCTTATAGTGATTATGATTGAGCCACCTGCCCTTAAACAAGAAAGTTTGTTATTGATTTTTCCATCCAAGAAAGAACATACTATCTCCTTTAAGATCTTCAAGTTCCCTATACGAAACCAATCATTTTATACCGGGACAACAATTCTGCTATCCCTAAAATCAAGTGTTTCATGAAATAATAAAGCATATAAAGATTGATTGTCATATCTTACGTAAAACTCAATGCTGATTTGTAAATATTTTGTTTTTATATACACTGAATTAATGTTAAATATTTTTTTTATATTTAATTAAATAGAAATATTAACTTTTCAAATAATATAACAATAGAACAAGCACACCGGAAAGTTTGAACTCGGAAAGTGTAGTTTTGTTTCCAAATTGAAATGCTATAGTTGACTTGACCTAATGAAGCTCTTCCGTTTCCTGTTAATTACATGTTCTTTTTTAACATGCAGAATGTGGCTGCAAAAAGAACAACTCATTCAAAGATCACAGTGAGAAGAAGTAAATTTTGTTTACCTCATTGACACGCGCATATTGGAAGATAACAATCACAGAACTGGTGCAACCTTACCTTGTTCAAACAGCAGTATGCTAGATGGGGGTATCAAAAGCAGCACCAGACTTAGACAATCATCATCATGCTCATGTCCACCCAGAATGGTTAAAATTTCACCTGAGCCTTCTTCTTCCTCTTTCTCTTCTACAGCACCTCTTAAAAGACACGATGTTTTCATCAGTTTTAGAGGTGAGGACACGCGCAGCGGCTTCACAAGCCATCTCTATGCAGCCTTTCAGCACAACAAGATCCAAGCCTTCATAGATAACAGGCTTCACAAAGGGGAAGAGATCTCTCCCTCTATTTTTGAAGCCATCAAACACTCCAACCTATCTCTGGTTGTTCTCTCCAAGTACTATGCTTCCTCCACCTGGTGCTTGCGTGAACTTGCCAAAATACTTGAACTCAAGAAACGTGGAGGACACACTGTGATACCTGTTTTCTATAAGATTGATCCTTCCCATGTACGGAAGCAGACTGGAACTTACGGGATGGCGTTTCAAAAATATCAAAGAGATGTTAAACAAAACATGGCCATGTTGCAGAAATGGAAAGCTGCTCTCACTGAAGTGGCCGATATAGTTGGGTGGGAATTAAAGAATTTTAGGTAACATATATACTTTTTTCCTTTAGAAATCCCCAGTCTTATTTTCTTTCTTGAAAGACATTCATATTTAGAGTTACTATGCTAACCAGATAAATCAATAAGTGTACGAGTTTGGACAAATAGTGGAAGAGAGATTTCAGTAACAGTAACAAAGTCCTTAAATTTTTGAAAAGGTAATTGGATGGTCAAATCAATATTATGGGAAGATGAATTACATCTTTTCACTTCTGAAAATACTGTAAAGCACTTGTGATTGTTTCATGTTGTGATGCGCATTTCACCTTACATATATTCTTTTTATGCATATTAGGACGGAGTATGAACTCATTGGGGAAATTGTCAAAGACGTTATGCAAAAACTAAACCATATGTATCCCACTGAAGTAAAAGAAACACTTGTTGGAATTGATCAAAATCTTGCTCCTATTGAATCTTTATTAAGAATAAGGTCAAAAGAAGTTCGCATAATTGGAATTTGGGGTATGGGTGGATTAGGTAAGACAACCATTGCGGGCGCTTTATTTGCCAAATTATCATCTCAATTTGAAGCTAGTTGCTTCTTGGCAAATGTGAAGGAAGAACATGAAAAGCAAGGACTTGATTATTTACGCAATAAACTTCTTTCTGAGATATTAGAAGATGTGAATCCCCATATAAGCACTTCCAAAGTGAGAACTACGTTTGTTATGAAGAGGCTTAGACAAAAAAAGGTTTTGATAGTGCTTGATGATGTGGACGATCCAAAGAAACTGGAATATCTTGCTGCACAACATGATTGCTTGGGATCTGGTAGTAGAGTCATTGTCACTACAAGAGACAAGCATGTCCTTAGCAGAGGGGTAGATGCAATCTATGAGGTTAAGGGATTGTCCCTTCATCATGCTGTTAGGCTTTTTAGTTTAAATTCCTTCGGCAAAACTTATCCTGAAAGGGGCTTTGAAATGCTATCTAAACAGGCGGTTGATCATGCAAATGGAAATCCACTGGCTTTAAAAGTTTTAGGTTCAGTTCTTCATTCCAGAAATGAGCAGCAATGGGACAATGCTCTGAGAAAATTCAAGAAGGTTCCTAATGCAGAAATTCAGAATGTCTTGAGATGGAGTTATGATAGATTAGATTATGAACAAAAAAACATGTTCCTGGACATTGCATGCTTTTTCCGAGGAGAAAATAAAGAAAATGTTATAAGGCTACTCGATATTTGTGGTTTCTATGCATATATTGGTATAAAAGTGCTTCTAGAAAAAGGTCTTATAACATTTTCTGATGAAGGTAACGTGTGTATGCATGAATTGATACAAGAAATGGGTTGGGAAATTGTTCATCAGGAATCTATCAACGATCCTGGAAGGCGTAGCCGATTGTGGGATCTTAAAGAAGTCTATGATGTATTGAAAAATAACAGGGTAAGAAAGATATACTGACTCCCCTTTTTGAAAAATGCTGCAAATCTGGTTAGGTGTGACACTTTTTATTAATTGTAATTCTTGTTTGTCAGGGAACTGAAGCAGTTGAAGGCATAATCTTAGATGTGTCTCAAGTAAGAGTCCTGCTACTGAACTATGAGACCTTCTCAAGGATGGTGAATATGAGATTTCTCAAATTCTATATGGGGAGGGGTAGGAAATGCAATTTGCACCTTCCTTCAGGTCTCGAATCCTTGCCTAATAAATTAATGTACCTACAATGGGATGGATACCCTTCTAAGTCTCTGCCATCAACTTTTTGTCCTGACAACCTTGTTGTGCTTTCCATGATGGAAAGCCACGTTGAGAAACTTTGGGATGGAATCAAGGTAATTTATTTCACTTTACAACAGGTCAAGTTGCATGATTGTGCTATTAAAGCCTTTTTTTTCACTCTTTGTTGCTGCAGAGTCTTCCAAGCTTGAAAGAGCTCAACCTCCGTGCCAGCAAAAATTTAACTAAGCTCCCAGATTTATCTCAGGCACCAAATCTTGAAACTATAGATGTTTCCTATTGCACTAGTCTGCTTCATATTCCCTTATCTATCCAACATGTCAAGAGGCTTCTTCTGTTTAACTTGGAATCCTGCAAGAGTCTCAAGAGTCATCCAAGAAACATTCACTTATCTTCTCTTGAAATGTTCATTCTGAGACGCTGTTCTAGTCTTGATGAGTTTCCATTGACTTCAGAGAACATGACACGCCTAGACTTGAGAGAAACAGCAATAGCAGATTTCCCAGAGTCTGTTTGGCAGCATCTGAACAAGCTTGTTTACTTGAATCTGGAATCCTGCAACAAACTCAAGAGTCTTACAAGCAAGATTCACTTAAAATCTCTTCAAATTCTCAATATGAGAGATTGTTCAATTCTTGAAGAGTTTTCTGTGACTTCGGAGAACATGGAATACTTGAATTTGAGAGGCACATCAATAAAAGAATTGCCAACATCAGTTTGGCGCAATAACAAGCTTTATACTTTGGTTCTTCATTCCTGTAAAAAACTGGTGAATTTTCCTGAAAGACCAAAACTTGAGGATTTACCTCTCGTATCCTCCTCTGAAAGGCCAAATATGGGTGAACTATGGACTTTGTCATCCTTAGCAGATTTATCACTAAAAGGAAGCACTATTGAAAATTTACCTGCAAGCATCAAAGATCTTCCTAGTCTAAAAAAACTTACCTTGACTGAGTGCACGAAGCTGCGGTCCTTACCAAGCCTTCCACCATCCTTAGAAGACTTATCCTTAGATGAAAGTAATATTGTGTGCTTACCTGTAAGTATCAAAGATCTTTCTCATTTGAGAAAACTTGCCCTAATGAACCACAAGAAGTTTTTGTCTCCACAGGATCATCCACCATCTTTGAATGAAATTAAAGTCGATCCACATCTTGTGAGCATGAAAGGTCTTTCTCAACTACAGAAGTTTCCTCAGGTTAAGTGGAAAAGCTTTCATTCTCTACCAGAGCTTCCACCATTCTTGGAAGAATTTTCACTAAGTGAAAGCAATATTAAGTGCATACCTGAAAGCATTAAATATCTTTCACATCTGAGGAAACTAGCCTTAACAAAGTGCACGAGGCTTCAGTGTTTACCAGAGCTTCCGCCAACTTTGGAAGATTTGTTTGTAAGTGGATGTGACATTGAAAGCTTGCCCATAAGCATCAAATATCTAGTTCATCTGCGAAAGATCACCTTAATTGAGTGCAAGAAGCTCAAGGCTCTACCAGAGCTCCCACAATGCCTGCAATCATTGTGTGTAGCTGACTGCAGATCACTCACGATTGTTCAAAGTACAAAGAATATCTTAATAGAAGATAGATATGCATTCTATTATAATTGCATAAACTTAGACCAAAAGTCGCGCAACAATATCATTGCAGATTCGCCCTTTGAGGCAGCATATACTTCTTTGAAAGAAAGAACACCTCTTGGTCCTCTTATTTCTATTTGTTTGCCAGGAACTGAAATCCCAGACTGGTTCAGCTACCAATCAACAAGTTCTTCACTGGACATGGAAATTCCTCTAGAGTGGTTTGTTGACTCGATGTTCTTAGGTTTTGCTCTGTGCCTTGTAATTGGTGGTTTCCAACAGAACAGTTATGAAGGGTATGATCCAGATATCAATTGTTATCACTTTGTAAAATCTGCCTCCTACTCTGGCCCCAGTGTTCCCTTTCTTGGCCATTGCACAACTGTAATGCAGGTGCCAAGAGGTTTTAATTCAGATCATATATTTATATGCTACTATCCCACTTTTAATGCCTCTATACCGCAAGACATCAAGGATTTAAGCTTGTACTATGATGCCAATAACCCAAGACTGAGAGTAATCTTTAAATTTAAGGGTCCATCTCAACGGTTGGACATTGTTAAGAAGTGCGGGGTCAGACCTCTTTTGATTGCAAATACTGAGAAGCTTCACGTAGAAAGTGAACAGCAACCTGAATAGAAGGAGTATGAAAGTGAAACTAGGATTTTGAAGAAAGATATTAGCTGAGAAGAGAAAGAACCACGGGGACAACCTCAAGCAAAGCAAATGTGAAAGAGAGTACATCTTGAAACCATGGGTAGGTACTCTAAAATCTGCTTTAAACCTTATTTTTCGTGCAGTCATTAGTACCGTACAGTTTCCATATGATAGCACTGCAACTCCTGATATGAGGGAAGAAAAAATAAATAAAACTACCACTTAAAACTTTTCCTAATTGGTACCATCATTCATAATGTTGTCACTAATGAAATGAATGATATTATGAATGATGATGGCTTGATAACAACACTATCATAAAAAATAAAAAAACTACCCATTCTTTACTAGTTAATTATTGTTTCAAAAATTATTTTCTAACAAAAAAGCTCTTAGAAACTGTCAAGCAATAATTACTTTAGATTAAACTGAACAAAAATCCATTAATTTTAGAACATTTTATATGCCAAATGTAAAGCTGACTGAACATGTAATTTTTCAGGAGAACTTTCAGTATTCCAGTGACCATCCAGTAACCTGGCCTCATTCCTTGCAGAGGTCCAAAACGGTTAGTCTGTTACGAATCAATGTCTTCAAAATGTATAAGGATACATATTTTGTCTTCAAAAACATTTTCTATTTCCTTTCAAAAGGATGGAATCTTCAGTGCGTTCTATGTTACAGCTATGAACAATCTGACATTTTGAAGGTATAGATAAGTATGAAGGACATGAAAAACTATAATCATCGTTTTAGCGCAAATGAACCTATGATGAAATTTCAAACTTAAAAGACCTAATAATTCATAAGTAACATAAACCACTACGCTAACCGAGTTAATGACAGGACAGTGTTAAATAACGCTAATTGGACGATTTCATTATTAAACAAATTTCACTGCAGTCTAGCTTAAAAAATTTGCTCATTCTCTTTTTTATGTAGAACCCACGTGAAATCACCTAATGATAGAGTTTCTCCTCAAACAAGTAGGTTTGCTTTGTTGGTAACTAGAGAGCTAAAGATAGTTCCAGTGTATTGAACATCACATGAAGAAATTAATAATTTATTAAAAAAATGAAGAAATGATAAATAACATGTTCTCACAGACTAATATAAACTCAGATACTAATACATTATCATTATATAATGCTAGTTTTGCTTTACAAATTTTTCTGTATATCTTAGCTATCTTTTAGAGGTGGACTTCAACCCAGTGCTTCTTCACTAACACAATAAAATTGTACAACTGCATGAACAAGACCCTGCCGATGTTTTCTGGACAGTAATCTGAGTGGAATCTCGAGACAAAATTGGTGGAGGTTGACATTCATAGTAACTCCAAACATCGGATACATGCATGATTAAAAAGTCTAGACACAAGGCTATCTGGTTCAGGGATGAGAGAAAATGTCAAGCTGTTCCAGAAATGGAATGTCAATGATTTGTGCAGGATATTTTCAAGCAGCACATCTTGTTGAGCTTTATCAGTCTCTGTTGTCGGTGCAATAAAGTACCTGTTTACAGTTTAATTAAAATAAGGTACACAAACACAAAAAAGTAAACAAAAAACCAAGGCAGTATTACTCTCCTAATTAGATTCTAGCAATAAAGCCAGCTAGTGAAAATGCAAACACGTGTAATTTTATTATTCAGTACTAATCCATGGAAGCAAATGTCAATTTACCTTGATATGTTCAGAGAACTAACAGGGAAGAAAATATAAGAGGGTTCTACTTTCAACTTCAAGTTATTGACAGATTTATTCTCCTCTGCCAAATATTTCCGTGCAACTCTCGTCAACAGATCAGCACCATTCCCTCTCAGACTGGTATCATCGTACGTCATATAGAACTCTTCTAAGCACTCCTTTATGAACAAACTGCATAACAAACGGTCAATCTTAAAGTACGACCAACACTAAATTAATTGCATTTGCACCACCTATCTATCACTCTCATTCAATAATACAAAAGGATAGAGAAACACATTTCAATCAGAATGTCTACAAATTAATAAAAAAATTTAGTCATGATATTTGAAATGTACCCATACTTGTAATGAAATTTGTGGTAGTATCTAAAAGTTCAAGATATCCCGCATTACGATTCCTAACACAAGATTTGCATCTTCCATTCAACCCCGTATTAATGATAATAAACAGAATTCTACTTTAGGGAGCTAATTAAAGGAAGTTAAATGGAAGTGAACTGCCAACAGCAAACAGTTAAATGGAAGTGAACGCACATGCAGCCTTGGTTGATAGGAATCAGTGGAAAGCCCAAGTGAGCATTTCGAAAGCCAGGAGAGAAGTTAAGACTTCAGCAACAAGATAACTTAGTTAAATAAATAAGGGGAAACAAGGGTATATAGGACATTGTATTTTGTGTGAATCGACCAAGCAAATGCCGTAGTTGTAAAAGGGAAAACATTGTTCTGCTCATTTTCAGTAAAATAATCCTTTTCTTTTCTCTATTTCCATAGGGGATTGCTCCCCATGCCTATGCACGGAAGGAAACACAAGTGCTGCAATCAGAAAAAAAAAAAAGGCACTCAAAAATAAAAGAGACATCGACAATAAAGTTGTGCTTCTCCATATGACAGTTATGGTGGCAACAACAAAATTGAACAAGATAGAAATGTTCACATGTTATGATTTCTCATACTCATGCAAAATTGTCACATTCTCAAGAAATTCTCATAAGGAATATAAAATAAATAAAAACCAACTTAACACAAAAATATTATGGAAAGAGTACCCAACAACAACCAACTCTTATCCTGTTGAGACGCAAGAGAACAAACAAAACCACAACTCTTGAATTAATGTAGCCAGTCCATGACAGAATAGAATTAGGACATTCATGAAATGACCCTCACTTCAGTAGCTTCCTTGAAAATCATGTTTAGAAAATGAAAATATTCTGGAAATATAGAGAGCATGGAAACAATACCTGTGCTTTTGAAAAGCCATCACAGCACCATTCAAAGCTCTTCCAGCACCACGATCCTCCATACCAACACAATTATTAAGAAGAGAAATTGGCTTCAAAACAATGATATCTGAGTCTAGATAGATCCCACCGTACCTGATAAAACAGGAAAAAAAAATGGCATTGCCATAATTGAACCTTACACTTATTTCCAATTAAAAAAAATCCGAAACGATCAGCTCACAGCCTACTCCAACACATATCTATATAACTATCTATCTATCTCTATCTCTTTCTACACATATATATATATATATATATATATATATATATATATATATATATATATATTACACAAAAACACAAAAAGAAAAACAACAATAACAACAAACTACATCTAAAACAAT
>Ga0123341_1002970_pt1 | contig 14313 bp, 8 predicted proteins | sample Turbeapinknodule_FD_89959 | JGI IMG/M metagenome (GOLD analysis project Ga0123341, IMG submission 89959) | Root nodule microbial communities of legume samples collected from Mexico - Turtle bean Mexico pink nodule | ecosystem: Host-associated > Plants > Roots > Nodule | place: Mexico: Nepantla... | reverse complement strand
TTATTTAATTATAATATTTTTAAAAATTAATTTTTAATTTTACAATATTTATATATTTTTTAGTGAATATGTTATTACAAAATCAAAATAAGATGAATGAGTATTTTACCTGGGTATCACATTTTAAAAACGTAATGGAGGTAAATGACTATCTATTTCAAAACTGGAGTGTAACTGGTAATTAAGATAAGTTCGGGGAGCTAGGTAAATGTAATTTTTTCTTGATTTAACAAGAATATGTAACTAATTGATTAATTTGATTGATGAATTTAAAAGCTTAAATACATATTAAAAAAATTATTTATATATATATGAATTAAAATAAAATAGAAATTGATAAATTTTTGGAGAAAAAAATAGCATAATATTGGTGCATGACTATTTAAAATTATGATATAAGACATCGGAATTCCTAATAGGAATTCAAAATATAATATTTCGACTCATCCTTAATACTACATTAATTTTTTTAAAATAAAATACTTTCATACTCTATATAACTATGAAAACTTACATTTCACCTATACTTTCCTCTATACACACTCACATTTTCAACCATACTACATTAACTTTTATTTGTGTCCAAATCGAGTTCATGAGATCAATCACATAAACAAAGTTCTCATTTATTTTTATATTTTAAATGTGTCATTTCCTAGACATGATAGTGTTTGAGATATGATCACATTAAATGTGAACCTCTCTTTTAATAAAATTTTGAATCATTGTTTGACACGTTGTAGTAACCATCCCTACTTTACCTAACTCTTGTTAAGAATTCCTATATATAAACATTGAGAAAGTTAACCAAAGCCTAAAACGTGCATGCTATTTTTGAGGGTTATGGGGTACTTTCTTAATACCATATGTTAGATCTCTTTGTAACCTTTGCATGAATGGGAAAAAAAAGCTAATGCACTAACATCAGATTAATTACATGGGTTCAACTATGTGTGGACTCTTTTCAACCCATGCATATAGACTCCATGTTCGTGGCCAAAATGTTCAAGCACTAAACTTACTTTTGTTAATGCTATTCTATATTTAACAAACTCACTTTCCTTTTAACAAGTGAATCATCACCATTCCCCAACAGTTAATGATGCAATTTTTCCCATCAGTTTTTGGTTTTCACGTCTCCAAAACAAGATGGTTTTCAAAACCTTATGAACCATTTGGCTATTAAACTCAAATAATTTAAATGGTTGGAACGCACTGCGGATATTTATTTGTTTGGATTCATGTAAACAACTAAAAACTTTAAAGCAAATTGATTAAAATAAATTAATTTTTAATGTAAAATTTTCAATTAAATCAATGAAACATAACGGTGATTAATTTGAAATTTTCAAATATAATGAGATTAAATTATGAAAATCATCTGGACTTAAATTTTTTGGCTAAAAAGATAAACGGAGATCGAGACTTATTGAAGAGATTGTAAATTTTTTTTTCTTCTTCTTAACCTTGTAAAAATTATATAGAGTAGTTAGAAAGTTTTGAGTCTTGTATTTTGGACAAAAGCACAGAGTGATGTAAATAGAAAATAAAGTAGAGTGTAAAATAGTAAAAAAGGAGTGCGAATAGAAATTAGGCAAGGAAGGCATGAGGCTCCACATGTCCTCTCCTCAATGGAGAGAATTTTAATCCAATGAAAGCATGCTACTTGTCACTCTCCCAATGGAAAGGATTTGCACCAATAAGGTGGTGACACTTGTCACATTCGTATTTGAGAGATTTTGAAAGACTTTCTCCTATAAATAAGATTCTCTTGTACATGATTTTTAACTTTGATTTAGTAATGAAATGTTGTCCAATTTCAGACACTTTTATTTGTTCAAAGTTCTTTCTAGAGTTGTCTTTTTGCTCGATAATTTAGTGACTCCTCCTAGTAGTGTTGGCCCAACCTCACTCTAGAAACTAAGTGTTGGCCTAACCTCCACTAGTGCAAAAAAGGTGAAAAATGGCAATTGCTTTAGCATTAACACGACGACTCTTGGACTACTTTGTTTTAACACGTAGTTTATTCTCTTCAGGCATAGACGACGACTATTTGACTGCCATGTTAATGTCACATATAAACGACGATTATTACCATAACCGCCGCTTTACACCTTCTCTTCACTTGGAAATACAATACATGTAAGAGGTATAAAAAGGACAGTTATGGTAATAATTACCGTTTTATATGCTCACTAGTCTCAGCAAAGATGGTGCCCTAAACCGACGGTTATTACCATAATCGTCATTTTATAAACTCCTAGAGAGGTATAAAATGACGGTTATGGTCATAACAGCTGTTTATTATGGGATTTTTTAGTTCATTCTGTTTAATGCGTTTTTCCATCTAAATTAACCTGTTCAATTAAAACCTAGCCAGCCAGATACATAACTTCAGATAATCAAATTATATATATTGATAAAAATGTATTACAAACACTAATATCTTATTCCTATCTGATCTATCTATCTATCTAATTCTTATACTATTGATTAGTTATCCTAGAGTTATAGAAATTAAGGAAATATGTGGCCCAAACATGTCTCACATATTCTATGGCGGGCAAAGGTAGTGGGCTCTCATCCATAAAGAACTGCATTACAAAATAAGGTTGACGTTAATTAGTGTTAAGATACATATATGTTAAAGAATTATAAAGAATAATTTAAATATTATTACCTACTCCCAATCTGTTTTAATGTCTGATCTTACAATGGTAATCATCCATTGCATAACGTAATAGCCACACTCATAGCCTCCCGGTTATCTATTACACTATAATTCAATAGAAATTAAAAGTTAATATTGATAAACAATGAAAAGAGGAAGACAAAAATTACAAACCTTTAGGTTCAACCATGTCAACTTTTGATCATTTGAACTGAGTCGACCTTTGAATATGTTATATACACGTCATGAACTGATTAATACTAAAAACCACGTCAGTAGACGTTTAAGTAACATACACATTTAAGTTTATAGTGTAATTATACATTAATTATATTATTCAGAGGATGACTTCTTGTGCAGGGAACAAAACCACACAACAGTTTTATCAACCATGGATAAGACAAGTAACTGTTAATAACCTCTATATCATCCATGAAAAGAGTTAGTGAATATTTAAAACATGAAATAGTAATAATTGATGACTTATATATAATTGAACTTACTCATTAATATAAGGGCAAAGATAATTTGTATCTAAACCAAGTAAGATATTTCTTTACACCTAACAGATTCATTCTGTCTGTAGCTAAACCAAGTTGGATATTTCTTGACTCTTTACCAAACTCTAGAAACTCGTCATCAAATTTCTTCCATTGAATAAAATCAGTTGGATGTTGGTACATGCCATCACATTTTCTCTCATCTACATGCCATCTAAGATTCTTAGTATCATTTGGATTTGCAAACAAACGCTTCATCCTTGGAATGATGGGAAGATACCACATAACCTTCATTGGGGGTCCATGCTTTTCTATCTCTTCGATAGTATCATCATCTTTTTGTTTCAACTTATAACGTGATAACCCACACCTCAAACAATTTTTCAACAATTCAAAATTTTTCCTGTATAATATACAATCACCAGGACATGCATGTATCTTTTTATACTCCATACCCATAGCCAAAGAATCTTTTTGGCCTCATAACAACGATTAGATAGAGTATTTCCCTTTAGAAGCATATCCTTCAACAACTAAACCAATTCCGTGAAGCTTTTATCAATCCATCCATTTATTGCCTTCAAATTCATCAATCAGAACATCGCCGACAACCGTGTGAAGTTAGTTGATCCAAGATAGGAGTCTCTGCATTGCTTGACATACTTTCATATCCATGCGCTTTTGCAAAAGACTGAGCTCCAATATCACGAATCACGTCTTCTAATCGATCATCATGTACTTCACCATGTACTGCATCATCCATGGTGGACCCCACATATTCTTTGGATACGGAAACAATTGGTAAATTTAATAATTCATCATGTCATGTCCATGTTGTATAAGATCGTAGAAACCCATCACATAGAAGGTGCTCCCTGATTTTGTTATCATCCAATCTCCTTTCATTCAAATAATTAACGCACGAACACCTAAACTTTACTCCACCATGACCACTATTGTTGGCATTACATTGTGCAAATTGTATAAATTCTTATACTCCTCTTTCATACTCATCACTTATGCAAACATAGTTAATCCAATCACGATCAATTATGTTTTGTAAAGGTCATTCAGGTGTTCACTAATGAGTGTGAAATCTCACGTTTGCCGAGGGTCGAACACCCCCGGACTCAGTACCAACACATATCAATTATCGAGGGTCAAACACTCTCAGACTCAATTCCAACATGTATCAATTGCCAAGGCTCGAAAACCTTCAAACTCAATACCAGCACGTATCAATTGCCGAGGATCGAACACTCCCGAACTTAATACCAAAACGATAATTATATTCTAACCTAACAACTAACATAATATAAATTAATAATACATTCAAATTATAATAAATACTAAATATACAAATTAAAAATCATTAAATTAATTATAAATACTAAATAATATAAATCTATTTAAAATCTAATTGATAATTCTATTCTAACATAAGAACTAACATAATATAAATATAAATTAAAAATAAATACAAATTATAATAAATACAAAGTATACAAATTAATAGTACTAAAAAAATATATTAAAAAAATAAAAACACCACTAACCTTGTGCGTGAAGGTAGAACGATGGTGAAGGGCAACAACAAAGAAAAACAGTGGTGGCACCAAGAAACCAATGAAAACAGCGGTGGGCCAATGAAACAGTCATGGCAGCAAAGAAAACCTTACTAATAGAGGAGAGAAACCAATAAGAGAAAAAAAAAAACCAATAAACAATGGAGGAGAATGGAATGAATGAATGGTGAAGGAGAAAGAACTTACGATATTGAGTGAATGGTGAAGGAGAAAGAACTTACAATATTGAGTGAATGTTCCAACAGAGATGAAGAAGAAAAAGAGAGCACGAGAGTAAGACAAGCGAAAAGAAAAATGAAAAACGAAAGCGTAAGTGGCGCGCTTCGAATTAGGATAATAAAATGACTCTAAAATGGCAGTTCTTAGGTAAAACCGCGATATTACACCAAGCAGTTTTTGTCTAAAACAGCGGTTTCACCCACAACTATCTTTTTACACTCGTTTTAATTTAAAAAATGTCAACACATTTTGATGGACAACGTTTAACAGTAAAAGCGCTGTGAATTTAATGTTGTAAATGGGCTTTTTTGCAATAGTGCTCACTTAGATTCACTGTCATAATTTTCATCTCTTCCAAATTTATACAATGCTTCATGCTTCCACAATAGTGTTCATCATCCATAGAAGATATTCAAATGAACACAATGAAGAAAGATGATCTACAAATGAATTGCATCATTAAACTCTATGAATTTTAATATATAATAATATTGTGCATGAAATTTTTAATCTACATTCATGTGGAATATGATTTTTGTTATTATACTATTAACAACAAAATATGATATTACTCATTTTATCGACAAAGTTATAAGTATGAATTTTTTGACAAAATAATATATATGCATACATTTACTATACATTTACGGTTAAAATACAAATTATTAAGTAAGAAACCTAATTGATTTAAGGAAAATAACTTCATCTTCTTCATTTGAATTGGTTTATGTGCTTAATTTTAAGGTTTTTAAATAAGATCATTTTATATTTCAAAATTTAGTTTTTAAGGACTTGAGCTTCCTACTAACATTTTTCAAATACTTTTTTTTATGGTTTTGTAAGTCACTAGAAAGTTTAGAAGTGTTAGAAAGAATTCAAGCCAAACATTCAATTTTGTTCCCATACATTGACTTGTTTGTATGATTTGAAAGAGTTTAGAAAATGAAAGTATTTCTCAACATTGTTCAAGTTCTAAAGGCATGAATGGTGATTCCTCACATATCAAACATTAATCATACAATCAAATTAAAGGAATTGAAATAAACAAGCATTCATAAACTACAAAGCTAAAAAATGCTACAGTTCTCTTCAATCCCAACAAGAGGAGTTTAGCTACTCATGGTGTAGTTTACAAAGAAACTCAAGGATTAAATAGCTAGCAACTAGAGACAATGAGTATTAGAATTTGCATGCCAGTTGAGGCTACTTCCCTTCTACCAAATTTACACCTTAGTTCCAACCTACTTCTTCTGTACCAAGGCCTCACTATTTATACAGTTAAGTGATGGGTTAACTAAGATAAGTGTTTCTCTTGGCTCACGACCAATCTTTTTAGCGGATTGGCTTACTTCAGCTTGAAGAATTTTTTTTAGCTCAGAGCCTAATCCAAGCCTAACCCAGTGAAATCTTGCCTTTTCTTTAGTTTGAAGAATTATTTGGGATCAGAGCTCACTCCAAGCCTACCCTTGGGAATTAACTTTTTTTCAATTTGAAGGAGTCTTTTCGCTCAGAACCTCACCAATGCTCTTATTAACCCAAATTTCCATAGGTTGGGCAATTCTCTGGCATAATTGCGCTTAACCAATTGTTGGTGCTTAACGCTTTGAATTTCTTTCTCTTGGTGCTCTTTGTCTTCAATCTGCTTAGTGCTTTTACATGCACTTAGTAGATTGAGACTTTTTGCTACTTTTTTCATTTAGTTGTTGTTTTCCTTAATTTCCTACAAGATCTTGCTTAAATACACACAAGCATATTTGATCAAGTAAAGTCATGATTGTAAGTGGGAAAACACTTTTTTTCCTAAGATCTTATATTCAATTCATTCAAATTTAGTGCCTAAATGTATGAAAAAATTATGAATATTTACACGTGTCACACTACAAGAAAATCATTAAATAGCAACCAAATTTAGAGACAAAAAAATAATTAGTCACTATATTAACTAAATTAGATACTATTTTGGAGACTAAAAATTATTGGTATCTAAAGTGGTTTCTAAATTGGTATCTAAATTAGCCACCAAGGTTTTAGCTACTAATATTTTACACTCTAAATTACTCTCTACTAATTTAGAATATAAAGTAGTCAGTAGCTAAAACCTTGATTGGTTACTAATTTAGAAACTACTTTATAAATCTTTATTAATAATAGAAACTACTTTAGATATCAATAAATTTTTTAGTTTATAAAATGGTCTCTAATTTAGTGAATATAGTAACTAATTATTTTGGTCTCTACATTTAGTTTCTATTTAATGATTTTCTTGTAGTGTCAAACTCCCCCTACTTAGCTTTTTGCTTGTCTTTAAGTAAAGAATACTTGCAAATTTTTAGCAAAGAAGATAATGACATTAAGTGAAGATTGATTGAATTAAGAGTTAGTTTGGAATTGATATATAATTCAATCAATGTAGATAAATATTTTCCAAGACTTAACAACACTTTAAGCGTCCAAATATCAACACATATATGCAATTCATTGCACAAAACTTTTGAACTACGCACAAGGTTCTATTGTTTTCCCAAACCTGGTATTTCATGTATTTGGACCCCTTTCTAGTTGAGTATTTCCCTCCAATGACTACAACAACTCTCAAAATAAATTTGTATATCATTTATAATCACCAAATTAACATATTCAGCATGGATCATTAAGATCTTTCTTAAGGTTTAATGTGGTTGGGCTAACAATAAATTTTGGTTTTTCTTGGATTGGGAATTTGACTCTCTCATTAAGAAGTGAATACAAATTGCATTTAGTTGGTACCACCCACTCATGGTCTCAATTTTTCAATTTTTCTTGACACCAAATTTTCCCTTTTACTCCTTTTCCATTTTTTTAAAACAACCAATTGTTCTGGTTCACTTCCTTAGTTTGGTACACATATTATTAGTTCTCTTCCTAGGAGTGAAAAAGATAGGATTTTATTATTTTGTTCAAGGCATGTTTATCAGTAGTTAAGGTTCAACAAGAATAGATTTCTCATGTGATCTGTTGGTTAGTATTTGGCTTCAGGGTTCAGAAGATTTTTAAGAAAAATTTTCTATGATCCTTTCTATGTTTCACAAGAATGAGCTTTGTCATATCACAATACACCTTATAATGTTTGTTATCATAAAAAAACATAGACTCTCATATCGTGAGTTTGTTTGATGGATAACTGTTTGTCTACTGACTTAACAAGCTAGACGATCTAATATCCATTATACAATCTAACACTAGGAGAGTCTTGAGTTTTGATGATCAAAAACACTATAAAAATTGTTAAAGGATATAAAAAAGCTCCCTCGTGTAAAAAAAATCAAAGGTTAAATGATAAACAATCTACAATATTAATCTAACACATGATCTCACTAAAGTAAACATGATAGATGGTGTCATAGTATAAAGATACACTAGACGGTCTTTTAAGATGTATTTAGAGAATCACACGATAGACAATGGCTCTTGTTGTAATTGTGGATAATTGCTCTTGTTGTAATTATTGTAGTTCCAAGTTACTGAATAAGTTGGCCTTAAAAATTATACCACACCCCCAACCCTATAAGTTAGATTGGATAAGTCAAGAGGGTGGAGTGGTAGTTGAAATCCAAGTGAGTGTACCTATAACCATAGGAAAGTATGAGAAGATCTTGTGTTATATTGATCCAATGGAGATAGGTCATATCATTCTCGAGAGACATTATAAATTTGATCATAATTCCTATCATAAGGGTGACACAAATAAAATCACTTTTTCTTTTCAAGGTCATCAATTTATTTTGTGTCCTAACAAGTGAGAGAGGATGAAATAAAATTGAAAAGAAAAATAGATAGTGAAAAGAAAACGCTTGAAAAAAATAAACAACTTGTTCCATCATCCTCCAAATGTCTTTGTTTGCTAAAATCTTCATTTGAGAGAGGTAATTATACTTCCACCGAGGATTTTTGTTTTACTTCCAAAAAAGAATTTCCAAATTAAAAAAAAAAACTAAATCAAGAAACATTTTTTTCCACCATCGTCTTATGTCATTTTTCTTTTCTTCTTTTATATTCTTCTATTTTTTGCTTTTTTTTTTTTTTTCAGATGGATACATGAACTTGGTGGAATATGTTGACTTTTTTGAGGTGGCTAAACTAAAATGGATATGGAGGACCATCTTCTCCTCCAAGCCACCCTTCTCTCAATTAAGAGCATAATATCAAGCATAGAAATATGTAGAAAGAAATCGTTGCCTTAGTTTGTACAAATTTGTAAATAGTAGAATAGTCTTTCTTTTGGCTTTGTATTTCTGAGCCAGTTTTATAATAGGATAAAAATAATTGCAAGGCACTCTAGAAACCTACACTTAGCCTTTAAGCAAAGGTTTCTAGAGCACATTTCGGAGAGCTACACAGTTTAGTGTCTTAACCTTCACCATAGTCAAGTTCCACTTAACTAAGGTGAAGGCATTCAAAGAGGCATAGTTAAGAGTCCCTTTAGCATATAAATAATAGGTTTCCCTCATTGTAAATCTTAGGCTTGGATTAATGAAACTGTTTTCTGAATTTTTAGTAAAATACTCTCCAATTCTCTCATTCTAAAATGCACTCAAGCATAGAAGAAACTCAAGGAAGTTGGCCTAACCTCTTCCTTCGCCCTTGCACCTAAAACCATCTAATCCTCCTCCTTTCCCCCAAACCCATTCAGTGCATTCCTCCCTCCTTTCCAAAGACTTTTGTTGCCTCCATTAATCATCCCTAAAACTCAAGAGCAACATTGCATTAGATGAGCCTCTAGGCTTAAGAGTCTCTAAGTCATGCCTCTTGGATGCCTTCACCTTAGTTGAGATAAACTTAACTATGGTGAAGGTAAAGCCAAGTTCATGACCATTCTACTGGACAGAGTGCTCTAGGCTCTGGGCTCAGTGCTCGGTTGTTGGTGGTCGATGCTTGTTGTAGGTAAGCCAGCTGGCCTATTGGGCCAATAAAGTGGGCCATGTGTTGGGCCCAGTTTTTTCGGTAAGCCCGTTGAGGCATAATTAAAATAACCTTTTATATGTTAGCATAAGGCTATTAGTAAAGGGTATTTTTGAACCTATGGGTATGTATAATATCTGGTGGCTAGGTCAAATAAATGTTTCTTTTAACCTAAGTATGTGTGTTCTAGGGCACATAGTGGTTAAGTTGCATGCATGGTGAAGGATAATGTTGCACCATGACTAGGGTGCCCACGTAAGTAGAATATCCCCCTGTTGTTGGCGCCTAAGATGGTGCCCTCCTGGCAGGTGGTTGTTCTATTATTATTTTATGCTCTAATTAGAGACAAGACTCATTTATGTTGTAGCACCTCGAGAGAAGGCGCCCATAAACAAAATATTTTCCTATTATGTATGTTTTCAGTTGAGATTAGATTCTCATGAGAGAAAGTTGTTACAAGAGATAAGCTATAAAAGGGGCTTGAGACCTTAGGTAAAGGTACATTGTTTTTGAGACTGAAACTAAATACTTCTTTGTTTTAGTAAGCTCTTACTGACTTGATCGTTGAAGTGTGATCAACAGGTAGGGGCCCCTCTATTTCAATGGAGCCACATCCCAACACAACAAGATCTAGAACAGATGCTAGAAGAGACAAACGGAGGTAGAGCTAGTCATCAGAATCAACCAGCGAGAAAGTCAACCGGCGAGAACAACCGTCCAAGCTCATTAGGTGTTGTAGAAACCTTTGCTTAAATGTTAAGTGAAAGTTTCTACAGTGTCTTTGGTTTATTTTGAACCTATTCTAAAAATTGGCTCAGAAATACAAAGCCTAAAGAAAGACTATTCTACTATTTAAAAATTCATCCAAGCTAAGGCAAATATTTATTCTGTATACGTGAGGTTGGTCTTCTACTCTTACCTGAGTGTATGATGGCTTGGAAGTGAAATAGTCCTCCATTAACGTATCCCTACAAGCTTAGTTGAGAAATAATTCTTAAAGGGGGATTGCAATACTTTGAACTCTCCTTTTCCTTTAAATCATTGTCCTTATTTTCTTCCAAAAAAAAAAACACAACACTTTGTGATGTTGTTGTCTAGCTTAGGCAATGAAGAATAAAGGTTGTTGTGATAAAAATAATAAAGGGTCTTATTCTTTATTGTTTTCTTTTGTTGTAATTTTATTTTAATAAAGAAACTTAACTGATGTATATTGTAAATTGATATTTGACTCAGGAAAATGACATATAAATAAAGGTTGATGTCATTGAGGATCATTCAGCTATGAGGATAAATCCTTCTCAAGAGGGAGAGAATGATGGAAACTATCCAGCATCAAAACCTTTGGTTAAGAAGATAGAAAAAGATGGAGCTTTATTGGAGAGGAACATTCATAAATTGAAGAGTCTTTTTCTTTTTATTAGACTCTATGGGATGGGTAAATGCTTCAAGGTTAAACGATGTAGGAATATTAGACTCTGTGAAAGCATTAGACGCTATGAAGATGATAGATGATATGGGGTTAGTAGACGCTTCGGAGGGGATAAACAATACATGGTTAGACAATTTGAGAATAGACGGTGATGGTAATGGGGTAGACAATGATGGTACTGGGTATCATACGAATGAGGTATCAAACAATGATGTGTTTTATAGTACACGTAAATCAACATCTGCACCTACAATTAACATGGAATCTGAGTATATAATAGAATTAATTTCAGTACATAAAGAACAAACATTGGAATCACAAGTACACCCTTCATCGATTTCTGAAAACTATTTTAAATCAAACTCCAATTCTATAGTATTTTCAAATTCTTGCACTTTTTCTTTTTCTTTCTCTTCGCATAACTCTTGCTTTCCTTCTTCCTTTTCAATTAATACTAGTTCTTTAGCTTTTTTTCATTTGCATAAGACAACTTTCTATTTACATTATTTCAAGAACCAACAAGATTAAGCCTACAATAGCCATTTGTTACATGCTCTTCTCAAATATAACTCAGCTAGCCTTTATGTTTTGCTAGAGTTTCAGTTTCATTTCACTCGTTTTTCTTATCATTTTCTCTAAAGTTTTCTTTCAAAAGTAGGCATAGTCATCTAGCTCATCTTGCACGCATTCCTCATGTAGTGGTATTGCATATTCCATAAAAACTGGTTGAACAAGTTGTTCAAAATATGATTGTAAAAGTTGCCCATAATATTGGTCAACATATGGTACACCCGGCTACTGATATGACTAATAAAATTTGATTCATTATGCATATGATAGTTATAGTTATATTATTGATCATGATAAAATGGAGAGTAATTATTATATGTAAATTGATTATTAAAAGAAAATGAATCAATATTTAAGGCGAAACAAATGAAACAGATAAAAGAAACAAACACTGGATTCTTTTACACTCGATTAGATGGTGTAGAAACTTAGGAAAAATAGATGGTCTACAAATAAGACTATTTATAATAGATAATCTAAACAATACCTTCTAATAAAATTGTCTACTAAATAAATAAAAAATCCTAAAACAAGGGAAAAAAATAGGAGAGAAAATCATAAATGGGAACATGATAGCAAAATAAAACTAAACAAAAGAAAACTGATAGAAAAGAAGTAAAGAACATCAATCAATGAGATTCAATGACATGTTTTCCTTGGTAGTGAAGCCAATTTCATAGTTGCCTTCAGTTTTGCGAACAAAAATACTAAGTTTTCACCTAATGTAATATAGGATCAACTTCGATCGAATCCTAAAGAAAACATGTTAATTAAAACTATTGTTTAATATTCTATTCTCCACAAACTAAAGGGGATGAAATATGAATAGAAACAAGAAATGTAAAGATGCAAATAGTGAAGTCTAAACAAAAAATTATAAACATGCAAAATGTGAGTACAATATTGTCTCACATGCAATCGCGAATCAAATCGTCTAATTCAGTTTATACAAAAAGGTTGTAAACAATCACGCTAGACAATTGATAAGTGCCCAAATGTATTTATTTTAATATACAAAAAGGCATGTATTTTAGATGAAAATTGTATAAATAATAGTATGAATCATGCCGAAAACCTCCAACCACAACTACACAGGAAAATAGAGAGAAAAAGAAGGAAAATTTATAGATTATTGCAAAAAAGTAAACAAAAAAGGATGGAGCAACAAAGTTAATCCACCCAGCACATGAAGAATGACTCAGCGAATTGAGTTCAGAGGTGAAGCTTCATGAAAAACACTCAAAACGCTAAGCGCATCTACATGATGACTATTTTATGACAAGTGTACTGTGTCAGAAGTAATAAATTTGTCCCCAAGGATGTAAAAGTTTGTTTGAAAAATTTGTTGTGTATGATGAATTTGTAAGAATGTAAATAAAGCCAAGTAAAAGATTTGTATGAGTCAATTGGGAAAATTGAGATTGGGGTTCATCCTTCTCACTCTTCTATATTTTTTCAAAAGATTATAATATTCAACTTTGATTCCATCTAGTTTTTTCTTATAATTCTTTATGAATAGGTATAGTCTGCCTAAGTATCGTTTTTGTTAACATATGGGTTTTAGTCTAGTTCCCCCATTTTTTTTTATATTTTCTTTCTTTTTTTCTTCTTTTAATAATAATTTTTTCATGTTATGGCAGATGATTGTTGTTACTTAAGGTGTCAGCTTAGTTGAGATGTCAAGTTACATAGTTATGCCTAACATGAAAGCTTTTATAAAAAAAAAACCTTAATTGATATTGATGCACATAGAAAAATCATTCATATTGATTCCTCGCATACAAAATTATTAAGAAAGTCGCATAAATATCGAATTCTCACACACACACACATATATATATATATATATATATATATATAAACTCCTTATCTATGAGGCATAGACACAGAGACGGACACGGATACAACACGGACACGAACATGAAGATACGACTAAATTGAAAAATATAGGACATGGGACACCCCACACACATATTGTTAAAGATATATTAATATACTTCCAAATTTATAAAAATTTTAAAAAATATTTATGAAAATATCTAACAAATGATAGGCTTGTATTTATCATTAACTCATTATATATAGATAAACATAAAAATATTTATCATTAAGTGATTATATTTACATAATCATAAATATTATCATTAAGTAGTTATATTTATATAATCATAATCAACAAAATATTTATCATTAACGGATTATATTTATATATTTCTATAACCATACAAATATTTATCTTTTAAGTGATAAGTATTTACACAATCATAAAAGTATTTATCAATAATTAATTATATTTATGTAACCATAATTTTTTTTATCAATAACTAGTTATATTTATTTAATTTTATTTAAAATATTATAATTAAATATCAAATATTGTTATTTATTTAAAGTTATTTT
>Ga0123341_1002968_pt1 | contig 14314 bp, 7 predicted proteins | sample Turbeapinknodule_FD_89959 | JGI IMG/M metagenome (GOLD analysis project Ga0123341, IMG submission 89959) | Root nodule microbial communities of legume samples collected from Mexico - Turtle bean Mexico pink nodule | ecosystem: Host-associated > Plants > Roots > Nodule | place: Mexico: Nepantla... | reverse complement strand
ACCGAAAATTTGTTGATTTTATTATAAATTATTAATATGAGAAGAATATATTAGATTTTAATCGTGGTAGGGATGAAAACTAATCATAGTTTGCATGAGATTGAAGAATCAAACTTGTAGAAAGGGGAAAATCCGTGGAAAAGCCTTTAAAATATGTGTAGTTATGGCTATGAACGTGCATGCATTGTTATGTGTCTGGCCACTGGGGTCACGCGCAAGCAGAATGAGAAAGAACTGTCATGTGTTTTTCATTTAATCTTTTGGATTACATTTTTCTTCAAAAGCAGTTTCTAGAACATGCAACCAAATTTCAGAACATGCAAAAAAATCTGTATAAAAAACTTATTAATTTAATTTTAATATAATTGATTAGAATGTTTTAAATCATTTTTAAAATTAGTTCGAATAGGCTTAAGGTTTTCACAATAGTAATAAAGTGAATATTAATATGCATAAACTCAATAACCTATACTAATTATGTAAAAACAAATATAATGTTGTTAAACATTAAAACAAATTTTATTTTAAACATTTTCAAGTCTTCAAGAGGTTAGATGAACAAATAAAGGCTTATTAATTAATATCTAATTTTTAAAAATATACATAAAGTAGTTAATGCATGTTTTTGGATACGAGTCAAAAAAATTATAATAAAAAAAATGACTTCCAATTGGATTTTGATATTCTAAGTTTTTTAGCAGTTTACTCACTTTTAATACACATTTCTTGACCTCTCATACACTCATTCAAACATTAACTTATTTTATTTCAGACTTAGGTCAAAATAATTTCAGTTGCAAAAACATGTTTTTTTAAAAATTTTAATACAATGAGATTCTTTGAAATAGGATAATCTATGTTTAAAGCTGGAAAAAAATAAATATTTTAAAAAGGACTAAAGAGTAAATGTTTGTGTGTTGAATATTGCATCTTTGGAAGAGGAAAGGCATAATATGAAAGTTTGAAGTTGTTAAGCAAAAAATGTATGTGTCACGAAATAGGATGCAAAAGCCTTAAGTAATTAAGACACTTACTTATCAATATGAATGAATGATTAAGATGGATTTCAATGTATCTATGTATGTGTCATAAGCACATTAATTAAAGGGGTTGTTCATATGTAATTGAGGATTTTTCTAGTACTTAACTTTAATTCAAATATTTGTGAACATGTACTTTCTTTTCTAACCTGTCAGACAAATTAATTAATTTTCGATAATAAAAAACTATATATATATATAAATATATTTTAATGTGAGCCCTTGAAATGTTATTAAAAATAAATTTGTAAACGAATAAATAAGGAAGACTATATAAATACAATATGAATGTTGTTTTTTTGTTTTTATTACAAGTTTTATTTCTCTGAAATTATATTATCGAAAGAAATACTTTTAGAATTTTGAAGTTTGAAGTTATCTATTTCATAAATTAGAGAAAATGTGAGGATCTAAAAAAATCAAACAAACTCTTGATTAAGGGAAGTGTTTTGACTCCTTCATATATATTTAATTCTTTTTTCTTTTTCTGTTTGAAATTTTGATTAAGAATTTTTTTATTAGGTTTACCATAAACTTAATATCATGATTGAAAAAAATTCACATTTGTTTTGGAATGAGTGAGGATGTAATATTTGGTATCACTTACCTTAGTGTCACTCAATCTCTTCTCTTTATAAATGTTTTTATATGTAATGTTGAATTTTATAAAATTAAGTATTGATTAAAGAAATTGTGAAAAGTTAATATAATTTAATTAAAAAACTAATTATAACAAATATTTATTTGATTTAATGTGAAATATTAGGGATGTGATCAATAAGAGAGAAAAAAAATCATGATCTCATACATGAGGATTCCATGTTTAGAATTGATTTTTTAAATAAAAATAATAATTTGATCTTAAACTACTATATTTTGACCTCAATCATTATATTTGATATATTATTTCTTTTGTATCTCCAAACCCAATTTTGTCTTTATAAAACACATAAAAAAAGTTAAAGGAATAAAGTATATTTAAATTATTTTTTATCTTAATTTTTAAAACACTCCCATTTATTTCATACCTAATTTTATGATCACTTAAAGTCAATAAAAAACTTGTGTAATTAGTAACAATCCAATTTATATTCGAATCTCGTTATCCTTGAATGAAGACTTTATTGACAAATAATATGTAAGTATTTTTATAAATACTTTTTTTAACTTGAAATATATTTGGATCTGTTTGAATTCAGTTCATTTAAGATTTTAACTTGGCAATTTTATTTTTTTTGAGACTAGACTAAGAAAATAACAAAATCACAAATAAAAAAAAAATATCATGTTTGTTTGAGAATAGACAAGGAAAACACATTTTTTTTATCATAAACTCACATTTGCTTTGAAATAAATGGAAATAGAAAATCGATTTGAACTGATTAAAAAGGATTTTTTTATCAGTTTTATGAGTAAAAACAGATTAGATAAGTTTATGATTTATGAATATTCTTATTTTCATTAGAGAGTAACACCAAAACGTATTATTAAAGAAGCACTCTAATAGAACGGGAAGAAGCCTATGGTTGTAGTTGCATTCATATCATCCCAAAGCAATAACCTTCAAACGAACCACTTGGCAGATGTCAAAATTGTGAGAGTATTTCTTCAGCCTTAAACAAAGAAAGCTTAAACCCAAAATCCAGTTTTGCAATATATAGTATATGAACTGAACCATTACTTTTGTGGTGAGGTAACGTACTTAACTTCCCTTCTCCACTCTTTCATTGTCTGCAATTCAAAATCAGCAATGATATGTTTCTGTCTATACTTTTTCTAATTAAAGTTAATAGAGCTGGAGAAGTTGAGCATGTCTAGGATGTATATTAGTAAAATTGCATTAAAAGCATTTCAAAAGATGCTAGATAATCTAACTAGCATTAGAATTTCATAAGAGCATTCAAGTGGAAATGCCACAAAGAGAAACCGCATCTCCAACACAACACGTCTCCTACGTGTAATTATATATTATGAGTAGTTCGATATCGGATCAAGTCTAACAAACAATAATTATGATATACTCAATAATTTTGATTATAAAAAAAAATTTATATAAAAAATAGAGAATTTTTAAAAGAATTTGTAAACTGATACATTTAGAATAAAATTTTGAAAGATTGTAAATTCAGATTTGAATAGGAATAATATTTTTGTATAATAAATGGAGGCAACCTACTGTTGAAGATCATTAATCACCCCATCTGTCTTCCACACTCCCAATTAATGCTTTTTCCTTCCACTCACACATTTATATATATTCCTCTTCCCATTTTTACTCTCTCATCATCACACCCATATCCCACAAACTCCACTTCCAAAAAAATCTCATTCATTTCAACTCCACAAACAAAAAACATGAACACCTTTCTCTTCTTCTTCACCCTACTTCTCATAGCTTCACCCTCCTTCGCAACCCGACCCGCATCCAACCCCGATCGAATCAACCACTCCAAAGACAACAACAACAACAAAGGTGGTGCTGCTGCAGGTGGTCCAGGTGGGTTCTTTGGGCCCGGTGGAGGCTTCAGCATACCCGGATTCGGAAGCGGGTTTGGGAATGGCATCGTAGGAGGAGGATACGGATCCGGGTATGGAGGTCCGAGTGGAGGCTCCTCTAAAGGTGGCATCATAAGACCAACCGTTGTTTGCAAAGACAGAGGCCCTTGTTTCCAGAAGAAGGTCACGTGTCCGGCCAAGTGCTTCTCCTCCTTCAGCCGCTCCGGCAAGGGCTACGGTGGCGGCGGCGGCGGCGGTGGCTGTACCATTGACTGCAAAAAGAAGTGCATGGCTTATTGCTAAGCCACTTAATGAAGTCCCATATTGTGTAGGTAACACTTATTATATCGCTTCTACTACTATATAATCATAATATATATATGCCATTACGCTTAGAGTTTAATGGTGGCGCAGAACCGGTGGACCACACTTTTTCACTGCTCATTCAATCACAAATCATTTTCAACATAAACTTTACTCTAATTTCAATACAAATGAAGAACTTTATATAGATTTGTGATTGGACGATAATGTGGAATTGTTTTACACCGTTAGTTACCTGAATGGTGATGATGTTGATCATCCTTTTAGATAATATAAATAAATGAAAAGTAGTTATATCTCTATGTAGGTGGTTGTTGTTGTTGGTTTTGATTATGAGACTATGAGATGATTTATAGTCACTCTGTAATTTTTGCTTACTATATATTATATGAAGATAGTTAATTATTAATTAAGCTGCTGTTGTTCTTCCATTTTAAGTTCTGATGTGAATTTGCTTCTGAACTCAATTTTGCAATTTTCATGTCACTGCATTAAATTAAAGGTCACACTCAATTAATTGCAGATTCCTATTATTGGATGTTATGAGAGACAAAGATTAGGTGATAGATGTGATATGAGCCTTCAGTTCCACAACCCAGATCTCATCAAAAATATGTACAACCCTCAAGTTTATAAAATGCTTAATATTTATGATTAAGATAATTTCATAGAGAAGTTAACAAAATCTGAATTTGCTATAAAAGTACTTAACAAAATTAGTTAAAAAAGTAAGGACACCACTCAAGTTTAAAATTTAATTTTGCTAATCTATATTTCACTAAATACATAACATTATCAAGAGACAATTTTAAATATGGTTGTAGTATATATAATACTTTATGTAAAGTGTTGATGAAATTTGAAATTTGAAATGCCAAATTAGACTCTGGAATATTATTGAATGTTAGACCATTTTTATTATGAACTATTTTTGTGCATAAATTAATATTAAATCCAAAATATTATTTTTTGCAACCAGACATGTGGATGTTTTAATGATACCAATGTATTATTCTTATTATTATTATTATCTCACGAGTTCATAGTTATTATTGGAAAAGTGGTTGGAACACATACCAGTCTTTAGGGTTTCCATTTTAATAAATTTTAATTCAAGCTAACATGGCTACACATATTTGTGCTAGTTATGATATAATCTCCAAGATCTTTCAGGTGGAATTCACTTTAGAAATGAATCTCCTTTCAACCTTTTCTTTCTCTTTTCACACTGCACTACTTTTTTTTCTTATTTACTTGTTAATTAATCGTTCTTTTTTCCCCTTTTTATATGCATTTTTATCTGAATATATATATATATATATATTTCTGAATGTGTTTTTGGATCAGATAAATATGCTGAATTTAAACATGAGTGATTCTCAAGATATGTTGAACGGTCGTATTTTGTTGTCTCAAGGATTTCTTTTTTTTAACATACACACAAGCCTTTAATTCCATTTTGAAGTGGTTGTGTTTCATTTATAATACTAATAAATTATAAATTCGATTTGTCTCCCCTTCTGGATACAAACATCATGCTGTGTCATCTTTCTTATTGAATTAATCTAGATTGAAAACTACCAATTCTTAATGCTTTTAATTTGTATATTAAACAATCTCAATCCATCATTTTAAAATTAAACTAACTCAATCTCATAAATTAAAAAAAAAAACCGTTAAAATTGAGATATCATATTAAAAATTCAATATAAAATAACTTAATCTCTAGTTGATATGTGATTTTCAATAAAATTAAAGCAAGATATTTGCTGGTTTTTAAAATTGCTTCAGCATCAGTCGCTACTTTTCAAGCTTTTGAAACCAATATCCTCTTCAAATTATACATATACCCTTTAAATTCATGCAATTGTTTAATGAAAACTGGGTTGCCTGTCTCAGGTAATTGCATTACAATGATTGTTTATCGTTAAGAGAATTGTGTTAATCCAAACGAAAAAAAAGGGAAAAGACCACATGTTGATAAAGAGAAATAAGTATCTTGTGTCATTCACTTATCTTTCCTTTCATCTAACTTCTGTATCTAAAGTCAACATTTGCAAGAAAAATGAGTGACAGACAACCCAGCTAGGTCTAAGAATAAGACTGAACCAAAACTAAATACAGCATCAACTCAATAAATTTTACCACTTTTTCTGCCAACCATTGTATGTCTATGCTTTTTGCTTATAATATACATCAACAAATACATTAATTAACAAGCCACATGAACCGGTAGCATGTTTTAGACAAGACAAACAAAAACTCAGAAAAAGACTTTTATCCGCAATATCTGTGGCTAATAATTTACAACAGAAATTCAAACTCCAAAACTACCTCCATATGGAAATTTATCATATTGCAGCCCTCATTGCTCCTCTTGCAGCCTCCTGCTTCATCTCAGCAGCCTTACCACTGCCACGGAAGTACATGTATACTTGCTGTATGAAACAAAACAAAACAAAAAAATGAATATGTTCAGTCCAAGAGCAAAGTGAATCCACTTACAAAAAAAAACTGAGAAGTACATTCGAACCTGAATAACCCAGATGCTGATCAATGTTTCAATGCAGAACAATCCAAATCCAACAAAGTAGAAAATCTACAGGTAAATTGAAAGAAAAAAGCAAAGCAATTTACCAATCGTTTAGAAGCAGGGAAATTTTCATTGGTCAAGGTTTTGCGGAAAGTGTAACATAGCTGTGTGAAAGGACAATTAACAGCATCCAGGAATACTAAAACTTCATTACAGGCATACTTACTCCAATCAATGTATGGTTACCCACCACATCTATGGCTGCCAGAATGCCTCTGTATCAAAATGAGTACACAGCACCAAGAATTAGGGAAAAAAAATGACAATAACACCAGCTTCTAGATAGTATTTATCAAATCCCAAAATTTATTATCCTCAAGAACAAGGCTATCAGTTTGACTTTCTTAGTCATTCTAGGACAACTTATATATCAGCTCTAATAATTTATATGAGGTATAGTAATTATGTACATGTCCTTGATTCAAGCATGTCAAATTCTATAACTCTTTTCATATACTTCTTTCACTTTTATTTTAGAAAAAAGAAAATAACAACAAAATCCTTTTCCAACAAAGTGAGGTTGGCTATATGGATCAAACAAGGCCATTTAAAATTCTGAATCTTCTTATTACAGAGGAAAGGTCATGTCATCATATCATATATAAACAATAAGGAATAAGAAGTGAAGTTTATATATACAAAGCTAACTTACGTAAAAGATTTTCCTTTGAAAACTATGGGAGGGGCAACTGCAGCTAAGATACAGAATCCTAGGTGAAGCTGTAGGCACACAGAAATGATAATAAGTAAATTATGTTTAAAATGTGAAGCAAGGCTTAAGTGCATAACAGCAAAACAGTCAATTTACCAGGTAAAACAAGAAAAACCATCCATAGTTCAAAGCACTATCGGTCCTGCAAAAAAAAAAATTCCAAATCAAGAGTAACCAAATTAGAATGATCAAAATATGCAAACATATTTTCTTAGAATGAGCAGGATCGAACCAGGAGGAGGGGGCATACCCAACGGAGTGAACTATTAGGCCATGGGCTGAGTGGTATAATATGCATGCTTACAGGCTATTAGTTTATTGATCTCATGTCGGTTTCATGTAGTATTATTTCTAGGTACATGACATCTTATCAGGGTCTCTTGATGGTTGATATGAAAAAATGCAAAAGTATCATATTGACTACCAAAAGATAAGACCAAAAAAATGAATGGAAGACTAAAGACACTACAAGCAGATAATGAACATCTATTTTTCAAAGTCAATGAAACATATAAAGAAAGAAAACAAAATGACTATGGAGAGGAAGACAAGACACCATCCCCAAATGAAAAGAGAATAACGTGATAGCAGAAATAAATTCAAATAATAAGGCTAAAGCTCCCCGGTTTCATTGGATCCCCATTTGTGGAACCCCCCTTCAAATATGTTATACAGAAAAACATATAGTTTAAGTGAGTATCCTGATCAAGTGACCATTATTAAATCACAGAAGTAGCACAAGTCTACATAGGATCTTAATCTCCTTTCTTGAGGTACAGTGACAGAGTTTACTGTTAAACTTTGAACACCCTCAAGCTACCAAAAACCCGCACCATTATTAGACCAACCCTAGATGTTTTATAATTCTAAGATCTCTGAATCTCACTGAAAACAAATCTCTTCATTTGCCTGGATATCCCATCATTTTTTGACAAAATTATCAAAAACTATGACTCAGTGAATAACACCATCTTTTCTGCACAATAGTTTAACAGAACAATGTGGTTGACCTTGAAAGAATTCTACAACAATAAAACAACCTACCTTTGGTTTAGATAAAAGTTAAAAAAGAATTAGTTATTTAATTAATCAAAAACTAAAAACAGCTACTATCAACTTAACTATCAACGTCACTAAGTAGTAATTTTGTCGAGCCTCAAGATTGCTCTTTAAAAACACCATAATGCCCTAGTTTCTCAAGAATTTATTTTTGTCTTACACAAGTGACGCAATATAAATAGGAATGTTTGCTATTGTATATTAGTTGGAAAAAATTAAACAGTCAAATGCCTATAAGTATGTGAAATAATTACCTAAAAGCACGGTATAATGGGCGATACCACAAGACATATGCTCCAGGAATTCCAGCTATGAAGTAGATAATAGCAAGAAACCATATTTTCACACCTACAAAGAAGGAAAAGTTCCATATATGCATTGAGTTTCTTGACATCAGATTTGGATTTTGAGCCTAACCCAGAAAAATCCTTGTTTCATGTCTAAACTGACCTTCTCCCTTGATCCAAGCTGAAGTGACAGCTATAATATTCCATGTGAGGCACAAAGCCAATCCTGCATGATATCAATTTCATACATTATAGATAAATTAGATATTATTACCATAATCAAATTAAAAAGTCATCTTCACCAAGCCAAGAAGAAGTCAACAGAGAATGCAATAAGCATGTCATTGACTAAATAGAACAGGTTACTTCCAACCAGCTAGGTCAATAGTTTAAATCATTTAAATAAAACCAGTTCAGCAATATCTAACTGTCTACTCTCATACATTTCACTGCCTGTCAATTCTTCAGTTTTCTCACAGGCCTTCCACTTGTATATTTTATAAGGATAATGCAAAAAAAGTAGTAATAAAAACGTATTGAAATTCAGAGAATGTAAACAATGATTATGTATTGAATTTGAGGAATGGATGAGACAGATGCCTTTTTCTGGTACAGTCAGTATATCAAGAGCAAAGAACAACTCTAACTATGTCAGCTGGCCAACTAATTCAGACAGTGATATCTATAACAGAAAAACAGCTAAATTTATGAAAAATAGTATTCTCTCAAAATATTTTCCTTGTCTAATTACTAGGACACGATGTAAAGTTTTAGTAAATAACGTCAATTAAAACAATACTGCAATATGCAAATATCAAACTTTATAGCATCAAACCTTTGGAAAACTTTTTTTATAAAAAAAATAAAAAATAATTATATAAATCCGACCATTAGGTTTAAAGAACTCGTAAAGTAACTCAAGTCTACAAAATTTCATACAATTTAAAATTTAATTGATACTTGATTGCACCCTCTTAGTTTTGAAAATAAACCGTATCAACCCAACCATTGTTTAGAAATTAAACACACTAAAAGAACAACAAAAAACCATAGAAAACATACAAAGGAGAGCCTTCATACATAATCAACTCAAGAAAGAAATATTCAATGTGCATGAGCTACCCTCAATAATTGTTGGCTTAAAAACAATGCAATGATGCAAACCATATTGCAATGGAAGAAAAGATGGGATAACTTGCCTAACAACGAAGTAAAAGCAACATATTGCAGTCTCTGAAGATGAACTGGAATTTCATTAGCGATATCATGATGGATAATTGGGAAAAATGGCGGCCAATTCTTCTCCTCAAGAACAATTCCAGCTGTAAAATAATGTAATTATGTACTTGAAGAGTAAAAGCAGAACCAAAGATATTTATAGCCCTAGCTTAAGCACGGGTTAAATTTTTTATGAGAAATGAGTTCACACATGTAGAATGGATGGAGAGCTACACGCAATATAAAATCTATAGAATTCTCAAGTAGTAGTGCTCTTCCACCATTCAGTTGAATGCCAAAAGCAGCAAAGGAAACAAGCAAACTTATTACAAACATTATTAGATCTCAGAGTAAGGAAAGGATGTGGAAAGTGAACAACAACAAAGGCTTTATTCTACTACGTGAGGTGGAAAGTGAACACTAGAAGGGATAAAAGCAGTTAGGATGATTAAGGCAGTTAGATAATTGGGTGGTTGAATAAGAGATATTAATTATAAAGTAGGTAGGAAGACAATATTGTGAGAGAACAGAGTCATAGAACTCAGTTGCAAAGGGGCAACTCTATACTGTCCATTCTTCTCTACTCTTACAACCTATCGAGATTCTTGGAATAACAAAAGCCCTAACAATCTTCAAGTACAAATATAATTGTTATGAATTTACCTCGTGCAGCAGCTTCTTCTTTCCGTCTGACTTCCTATATTTTTGTAAATGAATAGATATTAAAACACAGGAAAACTTCCAGGCATGTGTATATTATACGGAATCAGTAGAGAATGCTTCACATATACAAAGATATTTGAAAACAAAAACCAGCATAGACATTCTAAAATAGAACAGAAAACAGCATAATTTGTAGAAGATAACATTTAAGAAGATGCATATATCAGGGATCAGCACATCATTTAATCACAACAATTTAAGATAACCTCCCAATGTCCATACTTAAAAAAATAAGAAAGTGACAATAAATGATCGATTATTCATCAAAAGAAGTTTAGAATTACAGTTCAGAATGATGATGATGATTTGAAACAATTAATCAAATGGGTGACTAAGTCAATGTATGGTTTTCACATTTATCACTTGCCTAGTTAATTGTTTTTAGTCTAGAAATATTATTTTCCAGTCATTTATAAATAGTAACTCAGTCATAAGTTATATATATTCCACCGTCAAGACTAGTTTTTCAGGATAGATAATTCTGGTTCAAGGGTATCAAGATTATATCACAGAAAAAAGAGGGGTAAGAGCAGAAAAGAGAAAAAAAATAAAAGAACATGATTGCTCCAGGTCCCAACATCTGGTCTGTTATGTATCAACTATGGAAAACCCAACAATGAAGTGTGCAAATAGAGGTCATGAAAACGTATTGCATACCTGTTCCCTTCTTCTCAATTCAGCTTCCTTGGCTTGGAGTTCCTTCTCCTTCTTTTTCAAATCCTAATGTTAAAACAGATCATATGTGGAAACCCCACAATCAATTTTTATAACAATACACGCAATGCATTTATATATGAAATGAAAAAAAGGATAAAAAAAATGAAAGAGAGAGAATTGGGATTTCAACAGACTCAATTTTTATTACATACCGTTGATGGATCAAGAGGTATATCAACTGTCCCAAAACCATAGTTGTAATCAGCAGGTTCAGGATTAAGAGGTGATAGCCTTGAATTTGTGGTAGGTGCAACACTTCCAGGATTCTGAAAATTTTAGAACATCAGGGTGCTCAAGGTGTTGGCAAGCATTTGTGAACAATTAATAGTTTAACGCAGGGGAAACTTATGGGTAAATGATTTCCTTTGGAACACAATATAACCTATTTTCATTCTCTTACTACCTGTTTCAGTTGTATGAAAGTTAAACCGAGACCATACAGAGAAGGGGGGAACAAAAAATAAAATACATTGGACAAGATTGTTCACTAATACACTTATTATGGCTTTAAAATCATTAATAAAATTATGCACACAATGTAATATGATTTACTAGTGCTTAATCAACAAACTTACTGTAGTGTAAAATGCACCCCCACTATAACTTGATTGGCTTGATTTTTTTCCCCTTACAGCTGGTTCCTGTAAGTGTATACCAGATTTGAAGGATCAGGCAAGAGCAACTATTGCAAATAAATACACACAATTTTACCCCCACAGAAAAATTCAATCTTAAGAAGCAAGTGAATATAAAACTATTCTAACTGGGGATAGCCTATCGCAGGGCTCAAACAACCAAACTATGAAATTCTCAAGTACAATAACTATTTTTGAAATTGTATATAAGTCATAAATTAATACACTTACTATAAATATCGTATTCAAACAGACATATATGCTCACAAAAACATATATCCACCTGTAGGAATAGTATATATTGTGTTGAAAGGCCAACTCTCTTTAAAACTAAAGTTTTTTAATGTTCATGGACAATGGACAAACCCCTTTTATTTTATGCTAAAATATAATTTAATCACAAAGGTTAGAGACAACAAGGATTGAATTTACACTTGGTTAGAAAGGATCTAATACCATGTCAAGAACCATATCTCCTAAAATCTGTAAGTGGTCCATAAATGATATTGTCTCCAATATATTCCAACTTAAACAAGTATATGATGTGGTGCAGGGATGTACTAAGTAGAACGATGTAGGTTAGTACCAAACTTAGTCTTAATAATAAAGCCAACATTGATTCAGTTTTATTTCTTCAGTATAGAATTGTCCCTGGCTTCTTGGTAATCAAGTCAATTACTTAAAGAGTACAAACATTAGGCTACATGAGTTAGTTTACTTTGAGAAAATCATTTTTGTTTTTGTAATGTAATACAAAAATATTTTTCATTTAATTTTTGTTTAAAAACAAAACAGTCAAAATGTTTTACCTGTAGAAACCTCTTAAATTTTGGATACAAGCAACAAACTAAAATCAAGACATTCTGAAATGGAAGTGAAAACAGAAAGGAGCACATTTCTCAAACCAAACAGACCCTTAATTTTCATCTTTCTTAATAAAATTTAAACTGTTGTCGAGTAGGATGTTACATTTATGTAAAACTTACAGCCATAGCCTTCTCTTAGAATTTATATATGTTGTATGACTGAATGTTTGACTGGCTGATCAATGTGGGACATTGAAACAAAAAATAATTATAATTGATATCCTTTCTTGACATTATTCCATCCTGTATTTGCTTCATGATTATTATTCAGACTCTTATTATTTGGTTTTTATCTAGCAGGACATGTAATGTGTTCTAATTTATTACTTAATACATTATTTATTATATAATATTAAAAATATGTATTTATAGTTCAACCACCGTCAAACACAAAAGGTAAATCACTCGTTGAATAAACATTCCAGTTTAAGAAAATGGTAATTAGGCTTGGGCCGTTATCCTCTTTTGTGTTAATGATTATATATTATTTGCAGCTTCTTCCATTAATTTGTTCCAGCAGCTATAACTAGGCTGCAAGAAAAGGTTTCCATGACAGAGTAGTTGTGTATTCTATCAGCTGCCCAATGTATTCTATACAGAGAGTATATAAAAGCACGAAAACAAAGTATTAACCTGGATATTAACGAAAATATTGACATGCAATTCTATTGTTTCTTTATTGCAAGTTTGGAAAGAGGTGTTTTTTGAACTCAATTCAAAAGGAACCTTATTAAAGGCAAAAAGATAGCAGAAAACAAAAGATCCTTCATACATGGAGAACAAAGTCATAGACAACCCAACATCCGGTTTCTTCTTCGGTGATAAAGTTCAAATATAGTAAGAAACAAGTCCACCGACAAAAATCACAACAATTCCCAATTCAAAATAAAAAACAGTAATTATCCATTATTCAAGGCTCAGACACCACTGAACAAGATCAAACTGAGAAAAAAAACGCACACCCAGTTCACAAAAACTCAACTTTCTGAAAGTAACACTCATGAGGAAGAGAGAAAAGGACTTACAGAGAAGGGATTGACTTCTTCTTCATCAAAGGGATTACTATCATAGCGATGAGCCATGAGAGGAAGTTAACAAGGATCTTGAACTATACACAGATCAAGGTACCAAAGTGACAAAAAAAAAGGTTTTTGGAATGTTGAGATAAAAAATATTGAAACTTGTTATGCAAGGGAGGGAAATGGCTGAAAAAAGAACAAAAAGGCAATAAGAGGTGTAGTTTAGACAGGAGAATGGTCTTTGGTCAGCTTCAAAGAGAGAGAGACTTTGTTTTCAAAGTTCTTATCATAAAAATATTTGGAAATAAATATATTTCAAAGAATTGAAGGACGGTTAATTAGCTGTTGATTATCGTTTAGTTCATATTTAGTTTGTATTTTTGTGGTTAGACGTTTGACTTTGGACTTTCGAATTTAGGAGTAATTTTTGTGTGTGTGTGAGCTTGATGTTAGTAGATATAATTATTTAATCGTTTTAAAGTTAAACTAATAATGATCACGCTCTAATGGTTAAGTAAATAAATATTTAATGATTTATTTTAAATTAATTGATGAAAAAAAATGTGTTATTATGATATTTGAGTGTAATTTGATTTGATCAAAATTGTCTCCATCACTTTCAGTT
>Ga0123341_1002967_pt1 | contig 14317 bp, 6 predicted proteins | sample Turbeapinknodule_FD_89959 | JGI IMG/M metagenome (GOLD analysis project Ga0123341, IMG submission 89959) | Root nodule microbial communities of legume samples collected from Mexico - Turtle bean Mexico pink nodule | ecosystem: Host-associated > Plants > Roots > Nodule | place: Mexico: Nepantla... | reverse complement strand
TTTTAATACACTTCAATAAAATTTTAAGGTATAGGGTTAAAGACCAAATGACTCACTGTTTTCAACTACTAAGTTAAAAAATTAATTTATTTATCAAGAACCTTAAATCAATTATATAACCAATTATATACAAAGCATAAATCTACATAGTGACTAATTATTAAATGAATATTTTTTTAAAACAAATTATTTAACACACATTAATTAAAACAACTCAACATAACTCCAAACCAAGCTTCACTGCAAGCTTACCAAATATAAACATAATCAGTTATTCTTTATTAACTCCAACACACACCTCTCACGCCGAGACTGTCAACTCGTACGTGGAACTATATATTATGGGTGATCCGATAGCGGGTGGCACGATAGGCCCAACACAAATACTCGCTAGGATATGCTCGAAATGGCTCTGATACCATATTAAGAAGTGGACTTTAAGTCTAACTCAACCCCATAAAACCGGCTCATGAGATGAGGTTTGCACCCACTTATATACTATGAAAGACTCTAATCTCTAGTCGATGTGGGATGTCCAACATACCTAAAGATAAACACCGAACATAATCAATTATAGCTTTTAAAACAATTGGTAATCAATTATGGTTGAGGTTGAAGACACCACATAATCAATTTTGCTTAAAAAATATAGGACATAATCAATTATCTTACCTGTGTTTTATCATACATAATTGATTATCTACATTAAAAAAGGATTAATTTGCATGCATTTTCTCATACATAATCAATTATCTACTAGAAATAAAGGGTTAATTGATTAGGACCTTAGTGTACTATTGCACATAATCAATTATGGTTCACTTGGTTCCAAGTTTCAATATTGGATTCCTTTCCTTTTTCATGACTCTACGGGGATTCTTTCATGACAGTGTCTCAATGCATTACTTTTCACATGCACATAATGACAAAAATGAATGTCATGCACAGTAAGCAAGGACAATGAAGTAAAACCTGAATATGATAATGATTTTTTACTCGTATTTCTTCGAGTTTCTATGTACTTGAGTGAAGATGCAAAAATCTCATTCACTCATTCTTTCGTTCTCATACACTAATCCAAACATGCTTCATTCACGCTCATCCTTGTTCGTAAATCGTACTACTGCAAATCTAAACACAACATGAAGATCTTGGTAGCTTAATTCTTCCTTTCATAGTTAAGAGTTTTGGTTGAGTAAGGCATTCTACAATTTGAAAACATGCACCAACTTAATGTTGTTTTCTATGTTGACTAAGCTTGAAGGAAGAGAGTACATGAATGACATTACAACTCATGAATCATTCCATCAAAAATCCTTATAGGGTCATGGAATATGTATTTGTTAAAGTGGACCAATTCTATCAATTCATCTTTTTCACAAACCTTGTAATTCTAGGCACGAAAAAAGATACATGGGTATCTCTCATTTTGAAAAGACTAAATCAAGTTGAAACCTTTTTGGTCCAACCATAACTAGTCATTGATTCATAACTAAAAATGTGACTTTAACTACTGGTGTGGAGAAAAAAACAATTCATGACTATAATCATATAATTTTTTGAATGTTTTATTGATGAGAACCAATTACAATCTAGGAACTCAAAATATATAGTATCTCACATCACACATTTTTTTAACCAAATGAGTAACAACAAAGACTAAATTGACTTCCTAAATTTAATTTCAACAATCTATTTAGCAGTGTTAACCTAATTTTGGAAAGCAGTGTGTAATTTTTGGAAAGAAAATGGGAAACGCAGACAAAAATTATTTTATTTTGTTTGGTTAAAGGTCGTGTCTGGTCCAAGTCCGCGCTTAGTGTCAACTCCCTAAGATAGCGCGTGACTTCATCGTCCGTTTACCGACTCAGATTTTGCACGTTCAGAATATTTACGATATTGCCACCACTCTTTTTCCCTTCTCTCTGTTCTGTTTGTGTCGATACAATTTCTTCTCCCATTTCCTTCTCTCGTTATCTTTCTCTTTTCTCTCCTTTATCCGTTGACATGTCTTCTGCCGGCGGCGACGGTACCTCCGGTGAGCCTCGCCAATACTTCTGCCACCAGTGCAATCGCACCGTCTCTGTTACCCCTTCCCCCTCCTCCGATCTCATCTGCCCCGATTGCAACAGCGGTTTCCTCGAAGAACTCGAAATCCCTAACCCTAACCCTACCCCATCCAATCCTTTCTTCCCTGACTTCCCTCTCGCTGGGGCCACCGCCATTCCCTTCGTCTTCCCAGGAGGAGCGGGCCAGCCCTTTGACGATTTCTCCACGCTCTCTGGCATTCGATCTGACGCCGCCACCGCCGATACTGCCCTCGCGCCCTTTGTCCTCCTCCAGAACTACTTACAAACCCTAAGAGCCGGTGGCGGCGGCGGCAACCTTCAACTTGTGATTGAGTCCGGGGACCCCGGCGGAGCGTTCCGGTTTCCCGGAATCACCCACGGCGACTACTTCTTCGGGACGGGCCTTGAGGAGCTGATCCAGCACCTCGCCGAGAACGATCCGAACCGCTATGGCACCCCCCCGGCTTCTAAAACGGCCGTCGAGGGGCTGCCGGACGTCTCGGTCACCGAGGAGCTGCTTGCGTCGGATTCCTCACAATGCGCAGTGTGTAAAGACACGTTCGAACTCGGTGAAACCGCGAAGCAGATGCCCTGTAAGCATATATATCACGCGGACTGCATTTTGCCTTGGTTGGAAATGCATAATTCCTGTCCAGTTTGTCGGTATGAGCTGCCCACAGATGATCCTGATTACGAGCAGAGGGCTCAACGTGGTAGCGGTGGTACCGGCAGTGGGGTGGCTTCCCAGGTGAATTGGAACCTGGCTGTGGGGCCTGGTGGTTCTGCGGATTCGTCTGGTGGCGGAGACAATTCGCAGCGGAGGAGGTTTAGGGTGTCTTCGTTGTGGCCCTTCAGGCAATCTGTTTCTTCTGGTGCTGAGACAAGTAATGTTGGCGGTGGCAACAATGATGATAACAGTAATGTCAATAGTGGGGAAAACAATAGTGGGCAATCGAATTCTGGAAATAGGGGGAATCAGAATTTTGAGTCGGAGACCAGACAGGAAGATCTAGATTGAGAAGCACTCGTGTTTGATATGTAAGTTTGGATGTTACCTCTTTCTTTTGAGTGTTGAATTTTTGTTCTGTTGGATGTTTTGCTTTTTGCAAATTATGATGAAGGTTTTGCATTGTGCTGTTGTCTGTTTCTGATGGCGTAGCTAAGATGATGAATTAGAATAAAAGTCTTCCGTTATGCTTTGTTTGGCTTTGGGTTATTATAGTGATATGCTAGTTTATTTTGGCTCTTTGTGATTCTCCTCGACTGAATTTAATTGTCCGGTGTCTGTTAGGATAGTTTGTATGATTTAAAATTTGTCGCACGTTAGCCATTAGGTGACTAGATAGATCTAGGTACCTCAATCAATGAAATAGTGTCGTTTCTAAACATACAAATTCAGCTAAGTAGTTGTTCTGCTGCTACTTTATCTTTTTTATGTTTCTTTGTTGGTGTAAAATATGAAGAGATTTGTTCTATTAATTTGTTAATTGTAGAAGTGGACCAAAGGATGTGAATATGGTTTCTCTTTTTTCTGACTTGAAAAGCATAAGTCATGAGTTAAATAATGATTTATGGCAGACTTTAGTTCTTACCTCCTAGGAGATAAATATAGCATTGCCACAGTTTTTTCTTTTTATATCTCGTACTGTATAAGTTTGAGGAGCTACCCACTACTAAATCAAGCTTGAACCTCCATGATTAGAACTTTCTTTTCATAATGTGCGTGTCTAATGGTTGGGCGTATGCTTCCTTTTGCTTGGAAAAAGATCTACTAGAATGCTAAGATCAAATGAAATGCATCCCATCAGGTGGGTATATTTTATAAAATGATTTACTTCTTGGCGATCAAGGAGATCCATATTGCACTGTTGTAATTTAGGAAGTTGTAGTTTTTCTGATAAAAAAACTATGATCAAGAGTATTGAGCACTTTAAAAAATACTATTTTTTATGTGATTTTGCCAAGTTAAATATTTAATGTGCTTAATCAAGTATCCGTTAAATGACTAATTAGTTGGTGGTCCTACTTATTGGATAAATGGAATAAGGAGTTTCTATCCAACTTGTAGACTACTTGATCCACCTTGTTAATCCCATTAGTCGACCAAATGTATCCCTGCATTCTGTTTCATATGATTTCATTTGTATAAGATAATTTTGATATGGACAAATATAAAGCAACTACAACAAAAGTCTTCTTCCACTAGATGAAGTTGGTGATATAGATCACATGACGTCATTGAGCTTGATCAAAAACCAATTTTTCAAAGTAATAAAATTCAAGACATCTACCTTGTCCGAGTCATATTCAAGTAATAGCTCTGTTATTTCTAATATCTATCTCCGAAATTCTTTAGAGTTGATCTCTTTCCCTGATTCCTCAATCAAAACTATTTAATCCCTAAATATGAATTAAATTGGGGTTAATCTTTTGCATATCTTTGGTAAGGACATCTAAAACTATATTGAATAAGTTAGAACTCAAAATTGAGCCTTGTACGACACTTCTCTTGATACTTTATCATATACTTTTTTCAGTAAGTTTTTTTATATGTTTTGCTTCCTCCCATCCATCAACTCTTGTTGAGGATAAATAGCTTTTGTCATTCACCCTGGCATAATATGTGAAGTATAATTTGTGAAATAGTAGCACATTTGTCCGGTTAATAACTTGGTGCTGCTCATATAGTTTGTCAATAGTGCTCAACTAAAGTCAAAATTAAAATTTCCTGTCTGTCTGGCAACATGAAAATTCCTTCAATACCAAATATTCAGTAGTGTATAAATTTTTTAAAAGTAAGTTATTATTTTATTCTGGCTAAATCTGAAGGATATGGATACTAAGAAAACCTTTTATCTCTAGAAAGTGTTTATTTGAAGGTCTTTCCTTTTTCAACAGACCGCACTTTGCTAGAGTGCCATTCAGGAAGTCTGAGCGATTATATTCCAACAACTAGTCCCTATTTTATTTAAGCCAAAATATCTATAAAATCATTTTATGTTTTGTCATATAAAAAATCAACTGATAAAGTAATAAAATGTAATACTGAATACCAAAATAACACGTAGTACAGCAATACATTTGCTACACCAGAGACAAAAGTCTACTATGAAAAATATTCTGTTCACAAACTGTGCATTTCCTTTTAATTACACAACCTATTGTATGATGTATACTTCTAATGCATAAGTATGGTCATGCAGTTTCTAACTATGAAATATATACTTGTAAGTCCTGATACATGATTATCAACAGTCATTTTTTTATGCAAACCTCTCAGCTTGAACATTAATCCAAAAATGTGTGAAAATTTGTGTAGACGGTAAGAAATAATTATGGAATTACTTCTTTTGATTTCAAAAAGAAACAATACTTGGGTATTTAACAAAAACAAAATCCTCATAAAAGGAAATAAATCTCCAGAAATAAAGACTCTAAATCTGGAGCAAATCTACCAAATAATCTCCTAATCCCAATCTCTTAATTTTTGGGATTTCTTACAAACAAGTCTATATTTATTATTCAATCAATCTATATGTACATTAAATGTGTAATATTTACGTCCATATTTCAATAAATTTGCTATTGCAGAATCAGTTATTTTATATCATATATTTTCCTAATAATGAGCTACTTGGAGATGGACACACTGACTCTGTTGGGGGTTTTGGTGGGGGGATTCTTTCAAGCTTCCCTATAATCTTAAGGTTGAGAATGTTAAATTTTTATGTTTGGTAGGACAATTTAAAAATTAATTCCCTGGAACCTAAACGCTTCCTGAAATTGTTTTTAATTAAGTTTCCCATAAAAACTTTCTCATGGGGCAAGTTCTGTGAAGGGATGATGTTTTTATACAATTTTGTCTCTAATCCCGAAGAATATTTTAAGCATACCAAACATATTTATGACATTTTCTGGATACAAGACTTCCGGGATGTAACACAGATAGAGAGAGACTAATGGAATGAAATAGGAAAAAATTCTTATATATTCTTCTTTTTCTCATACATGATCCTCACGAAAGGATCGTTACTAGATGCAAGTTGATAATACTTAAAGAAAATATGAGTAAAATAGCTTGAGAGATCTTAACTTATCTCTCTACTTTTTTAGATTCATATATTTATAAAGATCAGTTCCTTCCTTACAACAAAAGCTTAAGGAAAGAGGAAAAAAAAAACCTCTAGGACACTAGGTTACATAGATACAACACAAAACAACTTTTGCTCATATGATAATATAAATAATTCTAACACTCTCCCTCAAACTTTCAAGATATTTAACGCATATTTCTTTCAAGAAATCACAATACCTTCTTTTGATTGAACCACTTCAATGCCTAGGAAGTATTTGAGACACCTAACTTTAATGGACTACACCTATCTACAATCAATTGTCTCCTACTTTGGGGGACATAGGAACCAAGTGCCATGTGTGATTATGTTCAAGAGCCTACATTTCAACAATCATGGCTTGTCGCCTTCCAAGATGATTAAGTGTTTCCATCACATTTTTGAAATGATAATAGAAGACACAGAAAATAAGTGAGAAATAGGAAGGGGATACCCAATGATAGTCTAGAAAATTGTAAATAGAATTAGGATTACGGATAGAACAAGAACTTTTCTAGAGAGAAATGGGTTAACCAGAATCTTCATTATTCGTAGTCACAATTTTGAGTGATAATTGTGAATGAGTTAATGAAGAGGATTCATCATGTATTATGAGACCAATCAGTTGTGGCTTGCATTGGTAAGTGCTGATGGGCGATGATGATGACCTTGGTGGGTTTAAAGTGGTAGAGGAATTTGGAGTGTTGTGAAGAGCATGGAAAAACTAGGGTTCAACGACTATAATGGGGAAGACTTGTTGGACATAATCAACTTCATGAAGAAAAGGAAGAAATATGTCTTCAAAAAAGGTGATATTTGTAGGCATACAATACCTTTTTGTTTCATGAGAATAACAACAATATCTTTCTTGGAAACACAATATCCTAGGATGACCCATTTGATGGCTCTTGTCGGTAGTTTGTCGAGACTGAAGATAAGTCATCTACAAAATACAAACATCCAAAAACACGAAGAGTAACTTGAAATAGAGGTTCATTTGGGAACACAATGGAATATGCAATTTTATTATCAATCGATGAAGAAGGCATTCCTTTGATAAGATGAAAATTGTAAGAATGGCATCACTCCATTGATGAACTATATTTGTAACAAGTAATAAGGTGTGTAGTTTCAACCAAATGTCTATTTTTTCTCTATCATATACCATTTTGCTAAGGTGTATGTAGACAAGTAGATTGATGTAAAATTCTATGTGAATTCAATAGTAGAAAATGCAGAAGAAAAATATTCTTTGGCATTATTACTTATGAGGATTTTGATAACTTGTCCAATTTGATTTTTTTATTTTGTTCGAGAAAGATATAAAGATAGACAAAAGTTCAAAATCATCTTTCATTATATAAGCTCAAGTGCACCAAGAGTATGTAAACACGACTTGGTCCCCAAATGTTGAAGTGAATGATAAAAAATTTACATCTTGACTCATTTAGCTTGAGAAATGAGGATCTAACATGTTTTCTAAGTTGACATGACCCATACTCTAGGACTTGAAGGTTACCGAGTTCAAGAACTATTTGTTTTAATATGAATAATTCAAGCGATCTTGCAAAAGTTTAGGAGAAGGAAATGCAATACAAGACATGAGTGATCTGGTCCCAAAATAGTACAATCTTCGCACTTTATGTCCTTTGTTGATCAGTCTACCTGTATCATCTTCTTGTATAACAAATGAGTTGGCATCAAAGGTTACAAAACTATTTAATTACTTAGTTAATTGACTTAGAGAGATAAGATTAAAGAGGCATGCAAGAACAAATAAAACAGATTTTTAAGTTTAAAGAAGGAGAAAGTAAAACTTTACCAACTTTCTCCTATAACATCTCTAAATTTTGGATCCGTTGACTAAGGTTATGAAGTGAGGAATTTTTGGAGAAGAAATAGAAGAGAACGAGGAGATATTACCATAAATATTATCAAAAGATTGTGAGATGTAGGTTGTGGACAAACTGGGATGTGTGGAAGATTGTGCTTGGCTGCTGGAATTAGTTTCTCCATAAATTAAAATTAGTTTTATACATGAACTAACTTGTAGAAACTCTCTTATAACTTCTATAAATTTTTATTTTTAACTTGTACATAAGCTAATTTTAGCTTTTGTAGAAGTTAATTTCGTTTTTTTTTTCTTTTCAATTTTATCTCCTATAAAAGCTTGTGGAGAAATAAGCCTCAAATAAAACAAGCCAGTATACAAATCCATTTTTAGGTAATTAACGAACATGTGTGTGTGTATACACACACAGTTTACATTAAGACTATAATACTCTGGAAAACCTGTTCAATTGATTTTTTCAGGGTTTCAAATAGAGAGGTAAGAGTTGCCCCTATCCACTACTCATAGAGGCTGCTCAGTTTAGCAGTTTAGTGTGGCAGCCATTGCAGGCCTCAGCAGGTGGTATGTGTTGATTCTAAAATAGCCATCTAATCAGAGACATTAGGACATTTTTGGAAGGCTATTTTTTATATTTTATTTTCCAAAAATGAAATATATAAATGTAATAACAGTGAAAATGTTAAAAAATACTTGCATTTAGAAGAGGATGATTAGGGATTCCTATCTAGGTAAAACTTGTTCTGACTTTTGCTGCTATTTACTTGTATGTTTTTGTTTAAGACAACTATGACTTCTTATTGTTAATTATGAATATCACTAATGTCAATTTATCATTCTTTAGAATTTAGAAGTATATAATATGCACAATATAAAAAATTAAAAATTTGTAGTTATTCTGCTATACACTATACCTAGCATTTGTGGAGCTAGCCACTATCAAAGATTTAAAATGACACAGACTACAAGAAATTTTCTGTACTGCCTGATCCAGATGGCATACTTGTTGCCCTATAGTGAATTTGAATTGGATTGGACCATGCCCTTTTAATTTGGCAGGTAGTTATATTTGATGACGGTTATACAGGGTTCTTTAAAACTTTACTTCATCATTTAAGGTCATGGCTTCATATGCTTCTGATTTTCTATTTTCAAATCTAAAGGACTATATAGATAATAAAATAATATGGTTCATATATTCATCTATTATTGAACGGTATCCTCTTGTTCTTGGAAGATTTAAATTCTCAAATTTCTGTTTTTTGTTGAAATTGTGGTTATTGTTTTATTGTACAGCTTTCATAAAGTTGTTTTTTGGGTGTATGTACCTATCTTAAGGATTGAGTGTTATAGGCTGTAGTTATTCCTTGTATTGTACTCTTCTCTTATCTGCATACATGAAATGCATCAGTTGAGCACAATAACTACTTATTTTTATCACCTCTAAATTTAAGTAGGTATTAGAGTGGGTACGATCCTGCTTTGTCTTCTCATTGTCAAACTGTCATTGTCCGCTGCCACCATCCAACAATTTTTTTTTGTCTGGAAAAGTTAAGGTTAGGTGTGCCCAAGGAGTGCAACCCAACCCCCGGTGTTTGCATGACCAAAAGTTCCGAGACACACTTCCATGGGTTGATCTTGTTGGTGTTTTGCACAGTTTGTGTGCTCCACATGTTGTCTTCATGTGGTTAGAATCCGTTGGACCACCGCCATTCATCTAGTTAGCATCTTTTGCACATGTTTCTGCCCTTGGTTCCCTGTTTCAACATCCTTGGACAGGTGGTCTAGTCTCCCCCCTTTTTGTAGAGTTATGGTTCCTTGGTCAAGGATATGTTGACCATTTGGAGAAGGAAGTCAATGTTGTTCCTACTAAAAATAAATCTTGGTGGCAAAAACTTGACTTCCATATATGTGTTGATTTATGACAATAGGTTTAACACAATGTGTTAGAGATACTTTTCAGAAGAAGGCTCGAGATACTTTTACTATATGTTGGTTGATGATGTTATCTTTTTCAGGAGACACCTTTCTTCTCATCCCCCGTGGAAACTCCTTTTCAACAAATTCTCAATATTTCATCCTTGGTCCATTGATGATTTTGACTTCTTCTCACTCCAATCTCAATGAAAACTTGCCTTCATCCCTTTTTCATTGTTCAATTGATGTAGCTCCACTACCCCTCCTTACATTCTAGGGCAAGACACAGAGAGATCGTCTCACGATTCTTGAAGTCTCTCGAGATTAATATCCTCCTCCAATAGTTTCCCATGTCATGGATCCTTCTCTATCTACTCCTTCACATGACTCCATTTCAAAATGGCCCATCGCACTTAGGAAAGGTATTCAATCTACTGGTAATCCATATCTTGTTTATATTCGCTTGTCTCCATCATACTCTCTTTTGTTTTCTCTTTATCTTGTACTCCTATTCCTTAAAATGTCCATGAGGCACTTAATCATCTTGAAATATGACATGCTATGAATGAAGTGCGGGCTCTTGCAAACAATGACACATGGAGGCTTGTTCCTCTTCCCCTTGGAAGAAGACAGTTGATTGTCTTGAAGTTCAGTTAGTATTCAAAGGGTATGCCTAAATTTATGGACTTGACTATTGTGGCCAAGGTTGTCATTCACCATTGGCCACTTTACCACTAACACTACAAATGTTTTTCTTTGTGGTGATATTAAGAAAGAAATTTACATGAGGCAACCTCCTAGAGTTGTTGCTCAGAGAGTATAGTTTAATATGTAAATTACACCACTATTTCTATGGGCTGAAGCAATCACCTCGAGCTTGGTTTGGTTAATTTAGTCATATCATACTATGCAAACTTTTAGATTAAAATAAAGTGAGGAAGGTTATTCAGTTTTCTATTGTCATACTTCTCTTGGAAAGTGTGCTCATCTAATGGTTTATATTGATGATATAGTTATTATAGAAAACAATGCCACTAGGATTTTTCAAGTAAAAGAACACTTATTCAGCCATTTTTAGACCAAAGACCTTAGTTATCTGAAATACTTTTTGGGTATTGAAAAGTGTCTCCGTTAGAGGAAAGTGTTGTTATTTCACAACAAAAATATGTTCTTGATATTCTTGAGGAGACAAGGATGGCAAACTGCAAACGTATTGATAGTTTTATGGACCAAATCAAAAGTTAATGGTGGATCAAGGTGAAAATTTTCAAAATCCAAAGAGATATAGGAGGCTAGTGGAAAAACTTATTTATCTTACACTTACTATAATGAGACCTAGTATCTCTTATGCAATTGGAGTTGTTTGTCAATTTATGCGAATTGTTGTATGAAGTCAACGAAAACGCTCAAATATATCAAAAAGGCTCAAGGATAAGGATTGTTAAATGAGGACACGGGAAATACTCAAATTATAAGGTGTTGTGATGCAAATTGAGCTGGTTTGTCCCATTAATAGGGAGATCCATCTCAGGATAATATGTTCTCATTGGAGGTAATACTGTCTACGAAATGTTGCTTGGTCCAGTGGAGAAGCCAAATATAAATCTGACTTTGGTCACTTATGAACTTGTGTGGATTAAGCAACTCCTTCAAAGCTGAAAATTTGTGAAGTTGTATTGTGATAATCAACCAGCCCTTGTCTCCAATCTAGTGTTTCATGAGAGAAGCAAACACATAGAGATCGATTGTCATTCTCTTAACGAGAAATTGTTATCCAGGAACTTTATATCAAATTTATTAGATCTAATGACCAGCTTGCAGACATTCTAACCAAGTCTTTGGGAGAGCCTTAGTTTATATATTTCAAGCTTGGTGCATACAATTTATATGCTCATGCTTGAAGGGAAGTGTTGAGATTGTGTTATTATTTTATTATAGAGCTTTCATAAACCTGTTTTTTTGGGTGTATATGCCTATCCTAAGGATGGAGTGTTACATGCTATAGCTATCCCTTGTATTTTACTCTTCTCTCTTTTTCTATATATATATGAAATACATCAGTTGAGCAAATATATGATTTTTATCACCTCTAAATATGAAATACATTGTTGAACTTTATAGAAGTCATGCTTGCTTGCTTTAGGGGCGGCCCTGGTTTCTTGAAGATATGAATTGTGGAAATTATTTGTATGAATTATCTATCTACGATCTTCGTCTTTTGATGTTTCTGTATTTCTCATCTGCTGATTTACAAACAAAAGTCAAAATTTCCTATGAAAAACGTGAGCCATCTCTGCCACAAAATGTTATATGCTATTTATCAATGTCAATTCTATCTTCACAAGTGGGTATTGTTCTTGCCAGTGACATTCATTGTAAAGAAAGTCAAATCGTGCAATGTAGTGTTACAGTTAGATTAGTTATTTATCACTGGGAGTTTTTAAATTTCAAAGATCAAGGCCATTACTTGTGGACTGAGTGTTTTACTATTTATGCTATTGATAGCGCGTTCTCTATTTTTTTTTAGTAAGCAACGTAACCACTTCATGTCCTTTAAGCTACTTTTATATTTTCTGTTCTTGACCTTTTACAGGATGCTACAATGTAGTTAGCATCTTTTTCGTGATATTGCTTCTCAGATGCCATACACTTGAGCAGGTTTTCATTTTTCTCAACTTTCTTGCAGGTATGTGGAGTTTTTCAAATTTGCAGCATTTGTTGAATAGAAATGATGTTAAATATCAATTAGTGGTTCGTGACAGTTGAAAATGTTATTGGATTATAATGAACTTACGCAACTGTCCACCATGTTTTGAGTTCTTTCTTTCTATAACTAGAGCAATACCTGTCCGACGCACAGGCAGAAAAAGAAAATTAAAACAGTGTGTGTATAAGTAATAAAAAATTTAAGCAAAAGATGTGTAGGTCCACAATGCACAAAAAACCAACACGTGGATGAGTAGAAAGGTGGTTGGATAGAATTTATATTACTGCTACTATTGATGATATGTACATTACTATTGGTTCAATATTTTCTTAATTTTGTTTTCTATTACGTGACTCCTGTCCTTTCTCCCTTATACTCCTTTCTGCTAACCCAATAAATCCTTCTGATGCATTGCTGCCAAAGCTATAATGCATTGAGTTTCCCCCCTCTTGTTAGTCGAAATTTATTCACAATTCTTTATTTTGTAATTTTCAATAAATGTCAATAATATTCAAATTGCATTAAAATGAATGTGTTAGAAAGTATATGGTTATTAGTCCTTCAATAATCTGAAAATATGGAGCAGAGGAAGCCTTCAAACCCCCGAAGGAAGATTTCTTGTTGTGTGAGAAACTTACTTTCATAGATGGGACTCTCCCCCATTCTATTTTTGTCTTTTTCTTTTCTCAGAAATTGGTCCAGTTTTCCTACGCATAGTCTTGTGCTGAATCTGTATGTCTGGTTTGAAACGTTACTCTTACATGGAGATTTGGTGAGTAGCGTAATGACATTTGTTAACTTTACAGAGTAGTTGGGTACATTCACCCATGAAATGGTGGCATTAACTTTGCCATCACTCTAGGAGTTTAGGTTGTAAATGAACGTAGGTGCTGTCTAATCATTTGTTGAGAAGTTTCAATGTTTCCTGAATTTTGACATGAATTACTTTTGACTCAGTTTCTTCAAAGATGATGTGATGCCTTAGAAGTGAGTAGAAAACCCAATTTATGTAGCTACTTTTTACCCAATAACTTCCTCCTCATCAACTAGTTCATTTAGAAAAGGTTTCTTATGATTCAAAGAACATCAAAGGTAAGATACTTGATAGAGATGGAAAGATGAAAAAGTTCTGAATTTTGTAAATTAGTGCCCATATAAGATGGAATGGACAAACTTCTAACTAAGATCATCATAAATGTGAGTAACCATTTAAATCTTTTAAAATGAATTTTAAAATACTAATTAACTATTATTGATAGCAAATTATGTTTTATATAATTCAAATTTCTGATGACGTGACGTGTTATCTAATAATCTCTGTTTATTTATACGTAAAAAAATCATTGAAATCTACCTATCATGAACTCTTTCCAATTTTTTTCTTTATTACAGACTCGTAATAAATTTGAACATAAAACAGTAAATAGGTGGTGTCCATGAAAAAGGATGAAAAATACATTTTTCCATCACCATGGGAATGCTAGATGTTATAATTATTTTAATCTCACGACTAGTAAAAATACATGCATAGCTCTTCACATTTTTATTTCGTTAAAATACATATTATTATTTTTATAAGTAATTAATAAAAAAGTAGAAAAATTATTATAATTTAATATATACACACACATATAATTTTATAATTATTAATTATGATCTTCTT
>Ga0123341_1002966_pt1 | contig 14319 bp, 9 predicted proteins | sample Turbeapinknodule_FD_89959 | JGI IMG/M metagenome (GOLD analysis project Ga0123341, IMG submission 89959) | Root nodule microbial communities of legume samples collected from Mexico - Turtle bean Mexico pink nodule | ecosystem: Host-associated > Plants > Roots > Nodule | place: Mexico: Nepantla... | reverse complement strand
TTATTAATATTTTATTTTATTAATTTATTTTGGTTATTTTGTCATTTTGTAATTTCAGTAGTTAACAAATCAGTTTTTTAGTTTTAAAAATTATTTTATTTATTGTCATTTAAAGGTTACTACATGTGGACCACTTTATTTTGAAAGAGTGGAGAAATTGGTACGCTACTGTTTTAGACTCATCTTTTTCAATTACTATGTTGGTCTGAATTTATGAAATTTGTGATTGGCTTTACGTTTTTCAATTTGGTTCAAATTAATCACGAAACAATTTGATTTTGAGTTTTGACCCGTTTGTTTTGGAAACTACTTTTCTGTTTTAAATTAATTTTCTTTTCTATTTTTAAAATTAAAGATATTTGTAAATTTACCATACATAACTATTATGTTGGCTATGTTTCCTTCACAAATTATCTAATAATATATCAGTAGGTACACTTAGATAATTTGTGTGTCTTCTCATGTATATTTATATTTATTAAAATGTATTATAAATTTATATGGTTAATATAAGTGTGCAAATAATAATATTCTTTATTCAAATTTTAATATTAAAAATAAATATATATATATATATAAATGATAAAAATGATAAATGCAGATACACAAGTGAGAGCGTTTGTGTTCCCGCTAGTAAAAATAATAGTAATGGGATTCAAGACATAAAATTTATAAGAAAAAAGTTTTGACTTCAAGTCAAGTATGTTGAGATGCATCATGAGGATCAATCACCTTATTTTGTATTGTCCATTTTGGAATTTGAAGCTCTTTCACAATTTTTTCCTCAAAAGACATCTTGGTGGGTTAAGATAGAAAAATGTATATAAATTGTCTTTGACCTCGACTCCTAAGCCTCCCATTGAGGACTAAGGACATTTTATATACACCTCCAAAGTAGACAATAATTCGGATGCGATGATTGACCCTAGTAATACTATATCAACAGACTTTAAATCGGAAAAAAAATCTACATATATATATATATATATATGTATGTATTGGCCAGGAGTGCTTGGGAACTCTATCCAAGTGTTACATATGGTCAGCTCGGTTTTGCACGAGTATGAGCCCAAAAGACGGGTCGTGAGCTCGGCCCAGACGCTGGTGGTCAACTCGAAAAAGATAATTAAAATAGATGAAACATTTATATTGGTTATAGTATATATGTTAATTAAATACAAATAAAAGAAATAACCCTGAGAATAAAGTTACACATGCGTAACATGTTTTGTTGTTAACTAAGATTGTTTCGTTCCTCATGTGAAGTCTAAAAGTATCACTTTTGTCTCAAAAGTTGGTTCACCTAATTAGAAAGACAATTAATTACTTTTCAAATAAAAGCCTGAATATTTTCTGATTATAAAAAGTCTTTCTAATGGTATGAAAAGAGAATACAAAACTTGTTCCCAGATATCTTCACAACTTAAGATGCTCTTACAAAAAATTTACCCCATAACACCCTGTCAAAGTGGAAGAGGTGCTTTCTTACATGGTATGCATGGATACAGAAGAGGAACGCAGCTAATGTGACTGCTTCAAAAGATATTACAGCCAACTTCCAGAAATCCTGAACAAAAAGATAACAGTAAACAACAGGTTTAACACAATTTTCATTTTGTTAAGCATCAACTCAATGCAATAGTCTTCTTTTGATAGCAGATGAAAATTTTTCGTAAGCACAAATTATGAAGGTACTGTTATGAAATAAACTGTAGAATAAAGTTGATGTTGCACTGTTGTTTGTAGATGGTTTTTGTTTGAAAGGTAAGGACTAATGGAAATTTCTATGGTGTACATTTGTAACCAAAATTGTTGCTGCAAATGAACTAGTAGATATAGGTTGTTTTGGCCTTGCCAAACCTAGACATGCATTAAATAGTTCAATAAGATTTGAATGCTGTAAGGGGCACTCAAAATGTGAAAAATGAATGCATTAGTTTTAAAACTAACCCTTGGATCAGATATTATGATTCCCATAACATAGACCAATAATTCCATCAAAGACTGAAGTGAATTTTGAACACCTCCAACAATCAAACGATCGGATTCAGTGACAAGATCCTATTTAAAAAGTTGTAAAGAGAAATCAAGCCAAGATAGTTGGAAAAGAAAATAACTTCAAAGATTCATCAAAGACACTAAAAGCTAGACACAGAAAAGATTAAACAATTTCAGACAATAAGGGCTATTTATTGCCTGCATGTGTTGAAGTACTGACAAATCAAACATCCACAATCCAAGCCGAGAAATGGCTACACTTCCCATCAGAATATACGATGATAGAAAGCCACTTTGGATCCATATTGAAGCTATACATGGAAGGAGGCAAGTCCACTGCATGCACAAGATACATAAACAAGGGCAACAATGATCAATAGGAATAACAGTAAGTAACCCTTAAAGAAAACAAACTTTATGCTGAATATTATCAGCAGCACATCTTTGCATATTGGTTTAGAAAGGAAGGAAATTGAAGATTTGACTACCATTCATACATGTTATTCACACAGAACACTTTAGATTTTAGGTCTATTACTATGTTTATACCTGAGACCATATAGACCAAAGTCCAGTTCTAATTGTTGATATACGAGACTGTAGCACAGGGTATGCAACTGTTGCAGCTATTCCAATCACAGCACTTATTCCTCTTCCTAGTCCAATAACATATGTAGGTATTCCTTTCCATTCTAAGGTAGCTGTCATCAAAGTTCCAAAACTGAGGCAAGTAATTGGAGTTCCATCAATGACTTTTCATACTCAACTGAGAAGATATTTGAGACAGCTTTCTTAAGCTGTGCTTAGAATGGAATTTTCTTAATGACTATAGTATATAATCAGCAACTATTGGTAGCTAGGAATATTTTTTTTTATCAAGAATAAAACAGTAATTTCACTAAACATGGATGCACAACAGCAACAAATGCTCAGGTTGCTGAAACTAAGAAAGTATGAATACAATAAGGAGCACAAGTATAATAGAAGTAAAACAGTTATATAAGAGATGGTATTATTATAAAACAACATATAAAAAGAATACAGCATTAATATCAAGGTTAAAAGTTAAAAGAAGTAAAAAATGATAAGAGTAGATAGGACTAAGAAGTGTTTGACAAAGATACATCTACAATTTTGAAGTGTTTTTAATTCCTTTCTTTAATTTGAACAATTCTTATATCTTATAGAATAGTACTAAACAGCTTATGAAGAGTTAAAAATGTTAATATCAGGGAAAATCCCTCATAAATTAATGTGTCATGACTCACTTTCTTTATTCATATATAAATTGGACATTTTAAACATTTTGAGGAAAAAGGATCATTCAGACCAGATTCTTTCTTCATGTAATATTAAATTTCTGTGGTTTTTTGTTACTCTTTTTTGAAAAGTAATGAAATATTATTATGAGAGTCAGCCAGTACAAGCCGTACACTGACCTCAAAAACAAAGTTTGTGCAAAGTACTATGCTATGGTTGTTTGTAAGCTTTCACCTTAGTACTGTGAAAAATAGCGAAGCCAGAGCTAGTCCTGGAAGAGCAACTTCTTGCTGTAAGTAAACTCTCCATGCAGCAATGTAAGGAATCTCTGAAATCTTCTCAGAAATTTTTTTATTCCATTTTCTATCTGCCAATTCTGAGCTACATCCAGTAACAGGAAGCAAGCTATCTTCCTCTGAAGTTAAGGTGTTCATTTCCTGATCACACTGTAAAAGTCTTGCCATCCTTCTCTGGCTACTTTGGTCCAAAGCTGGAATCCCATGATATACAGATGTGAAAAGCCAATACTCAACCCAAACAGAGACAGTATTCCACAGTGCCAAAGTTATAGCAGATGCTTTTAGTGATACAAAGCTTACTATGAACCCTGTTACGACAGGAGCAAGAAGTTTGCAACATAGATCAATTCGTCTTGTAACTGAATTCATCCTTGTAAGAAATTCTTGGGGTTGACCTTCAGATATAACTAACAACCTGAACAATGGAAACTAAAGCATTTTTTACACAATTTATCTGACTTCCGAAAGCTTGAGAAATTGCTAAGATACTATGGTGAAAAACTGAGAGCTAAATCTTTAATCCTTAGCATTAATATTTGTTTCAAGCAATAGACAATTTACTTTATATACTTGATCATATATCTATATTTTCTCAGCAAAGACTAAAAGATATTACCATTCTCTTTCAATCATGATTGTACCGGCAAGAGTTGAAAGCACACCAATGCCACCACAGACATTGATTAGCAACATGAGCAACATGAAAATGGAGAAATGTGTAAACTTTAAAGATGAGTGGATGAGTAAGGTAACTACAGAGGCCCCAGCAATAACAAAAGAGAGATTTTGTGTCACCAACCATAATTGTAAAACCTGCCAATAAAAAAAGCAGATAGAGTTATTTCTCAAAAGGCATCTTCACATTTTTTTTGGTATATACTATAGGCGTCATCAACTAAAAGCAATATTTTCTAACAAAAGGTAGAACCACTGTGGACGATACAACTTTTCTTTAAGTATTTAACAAAGTTACAGTCTTAAGATTTAAACTCCATACAATTAATTAAAGTATATTGAGTAAAAATTCTATGTTAAAAATCCAAGCGCTGAATCATATATTGAGTAAAATTGAAAAGTTAATCAATAAAAAAAAAAAGAAAAACTCAAACTCATTATCTTAATATTTTAGGTTGGTGGTGATTTTGTAATCTCTTACGAGTTTTCTTATGACTTATATACTGGTGTCAGATCTTTCCGGTGAATTTCCTTGAAAGAAGCAACAACCTTCACATGTAGTCTAAAGATATTTATATACTCTTTTATAACTTTTACAAAATTTACTTTGTATTCTACCAGATAGTAGAATATGGTCACTAATTGCAAAAGGAGAACATGGCTTCATCAGACACAAAATTACAAAATTGACTAAGTTTGGATAAGCAATACTTGTTGTCACCTTAAGGCATGACAACTTATCAACCCATCTTCCAATTATGGGACCAAACACTGCAATGGAGGCAGAATCAGAGGCACCATATATTGCTGCATACAGCAAGGACTCTGGCCAAATATTGATCATGTATAAAGCAACAGAGAATTCCCACATTCTGCAAACATAGATCCTCAGTCAATTTGATTGTTATAGAAAAAACAAAACAACAAAATAGTGCAACACATTTACTGATGCACCATCGATTTGGAATATCACAAGCCAAACAAATCGTATCTTAGGTAGTCTATAGTTCACATCACACTGATAAAGTTTTTATATCATAGTCCTTTAAAATGATAACAATGTTTAAACCCATTATCCAATTTTTGTGACAATGAAACCAAAAGTTAAGTCATTGTTGAGAAGTAAAAGGAGAACCTGGTACCCCATCTTGCTAAGAAGTGGCCAATGTAAAGATAAGTGATGAGAGCTAATGGGTTTTCTTGTTGTCCAGTGAGTGGAGGCACCCTCAGTTTCACACTTTCTTCCATTTCAGATTCTTACCCTCACTCCGTTTGACCATTACCATCCATCACAATTGTTATCTTGATCAAGTAAGTTGCATGCAGATATCAATCCCTCTGTTGCAACTTCAAAAGTCTTGTGTATTAAATGAGGTTACACGAATTACCCCAAGTTATTCTTTACTGTTTAAAACCCAATTAAATTCAATAAATGTCTATTTATAATATTTCTTTCCATAAGAGTAATTAATATTAACCATAAGATATTTTTAAAAATGAATGGAGAAGATGAAAAATATCTTTACTAAAACTACTTTAAAAATAACTTCATCTCTCTTGCATATGTATAGATAATAACCACTTATTAAGATTTTTTATTGGATTACAGTCTATAGAAATTAATCCTAAAGATGTATCCATTTTTAGTTCATTTTCAACTTTTAAAAGAGATATTTTAAGAATAATGAAAATTATGAAACAAATTCAAAGTCAAATCTATATGTAGTAACAGTTTCACTGAATTGCGGCTAGAATCTCAGCTAGGATTAGGCAAGCTAGAAGTCCACGTGTCTATACAGTAGCAGCATGAATGTCTCCACATTTTAAATTATACCAATATGACAATTTTTAATTAGCTTAATAAATTATTATTTTTCAATAGACTTTTAAATGTATTTGTTTTTTAGCTGATTTTCTTCGTCTAACCCTCATTAAGAAAAGTTAATGTCTTGATATGTTTAATTATACAACAAATACAACTTCAAAAGCTTAGTTAAAAAAATGTTTTGAAATCTAATTACTTTTTTTTTATATATAATTAAGTAATTTTTTGAACAATTCTTAAATTCTTCTCAAGCTTTTGTAATATTCTTTCCACACATACCTCTACATGTTGCTTGTGAATCTATTGTTACTTCTTCACACACACATATATATATATAATGGACTGAGTTAAAGTATGGGAGGATTTACACAAAAATGAAATATTTTCATTATAATAAATATTTGAAAAAGGGCACTCAGTCCCTTATTTATGTATTTAAAAATTAGAGTTAAATTTAATTATAAATGACTGTTTGAAAAATTGCTTAATTTTTTTATAATGACAGGTTGTGACTGTGACATAGGTTTTAGAATTAGTGGAAGGATAAAATCGTAGAAAAAATCATGTATACCAAAATTGTATATCTTTTTGTTAAGAGTATAGATGTAAATTAGGTTTCATTATCTTTTAATTCTTATTATTTATTTATTTTATTATTAGTAAAAAGTTTAATCAAATCTTTTAATTTTTGAGGACGTATCAATGTAACTACTTTCTATCCAACTAATTAATAGCAAAAGCATTAATAAATTAATATTCATGGATGAAAATGGGATGAGAAGAATTGCTTGATCTGCCTAAAATATTCAGAATCAGTATTTTTTCATAACCTTAATTTAATTTTTAGGCTAACTTTACCTTTCTAAAATTTAGTTTGGTCCATATTTAGGTTTAAAAATAGACTTAACCTATTTGCAAATAAAGAAATAAAAAGTTATATTAAACACATTGAAAATAATAAAATTTAAAGTAATTATTATTGAAGGGATAAAATTATGCAGGAGCAAATGTACTTTATTTATTCATATGATATTAACATATTTTTAAGATATACTGGTAATTTATTTAAATTTCTATATGATAGAAAGACTTAAAATAAGAGATAAATTTATATTTCAATAAATTTTTTTAACTTGAATCTATATGCAGGTCAATTTGTTTCAATATTGAAAAATAAATTATGATTTTAATAAATTATAAAATTTAAAATATAACTCTTAAGAAATTATAATTTATTTAAATAGATCAACCTATTTAACTTGAATCTAAATGCAATTCAATATTGAAAAATAAATAAATGTATGATTTTAATAAATTATAAAATTTAGTATGACAACACTCAAGAAATTATAATTTATTTAAACAGATTAACCTATTATATATATTTTTTAAAAGAGGTCCAACGAGGATTTTTAAGGTAAACAGATCAACCTATTTAATATAAAAGACTTTTTTGCCAAATTTTATTAACAAAAATGTTTGACTTGATATAAACTAGTTCATACACTTTTATCGAGCAACCTCACTTATTTATTTCCACTCATTCATATAATATAGCACTACTTTTCACCCGAATGCTCCTTTATTTTATTCTTTGATTTGTTCTTTCTATTTTTCTTTTCATGCCACATCTTTTTTTGGCAAGTAAGAGAATCTCTTGATAAAAAAATATATTTGAAAATGCTTTTAACTTTATAGATTAATAGATGAAGGATTTCTTAAATTCATGAACATTCAATTGTGTTTAATACTCATGAAAACTTTTTTTGAGCATGCTTGCCTCCAACAAAATATACATGTGATATATAAAAATAAAAAAAGAATATTTAAAGGAAAAGTTACATTTACTTTGGAAAAAAAAAGATATGTAGATATATATCAACAAATGGTCTTCATTTGAGAATGAATAAAATTGGAACTTACAATCTCTTTTCAGATGTGAAATGCACGAACTCTCTCCAACCTTTAGAATTTTTTATGCTTCTCTTATGATTTCCAGGTTATGAATCTGTTTTTTTGTGTAGTATTTATAGCCCAATTTGTGTAGTAAATTGACTGATGAAGTGAACAGAAGAGTAGTTTTTGTTAGCTTGTCAGAGTTGCTCTTGATGATGGTGGTGCAATAGAGATGTAGACATAAACTATTTCATGGTCCCAGGTTTGGAAATAAAATATATACAGAGAACCAAAATGTTTCGATGTCACTTTAGATTAATATGTCATTAATTATTGTTATAATGCATATTCTTCTAAGGTATCCAACCACGTCATTCTACTTCTTAATACAACCAGAATGGTCCTGTTTTGCATAATGCAAGATAAGAGTAGACAAGTGAAAAAGAAAGCCAAATTTAATAGAAAGAAAGATAAATATGTAGTAGAATGCAAAAATAATGTGCAAGGACGATAAATTTTGTACAATGCTGACATGTGTTTATATTTGGACAGTTTTAATTTAGTAGAGAATAATATGTTGCCTCTCCAAACTTTTCAATTAAAAAAATTAATTTGCCGACTTCAGTGTGATTATCTTTCGAATCGATTGTGACAAATTATATGTGAATAGTTTGTTCTTTTGTTTCAAATGTTTGTCTTATTTATATTATAGTTATTTGGAGATAAATGACAATTCAATGTGATTAACATACATTTTTTTAATTTTTATTATATATAAAAATTCATTAAAGTCATTAATACTTATTGTGTTATAAATGGAATTAGTTTTTGTTCTCGAACGAGTTTGGGGCCTAGAGAAAGATTGTTCCTGCTTCTACTTTCGATTAGTCACTAATGCTTCACCTTCCTTCTTTCGATCGTCTGACTCCACAGACGGGGGTGGTACCTGCAGAAGGCACTCCAACGCTCAAGTCAGTTGGGATGTTAGCACTCGGGTGTCAAAGTACTGTAGATAATGACGTACCTTTCTCCTTGAAATGCGTGCTATTTATATTACCTTGATGGGCCTTCATTGGTGGGCCAGATTAGGAAGTTGGTTCATGTTTAGGGTTGCACTAAACAACTCTTAACTATGGATTAACCCTGTTTACTTAGTCAACCCTTGGCTCGTTGCCAAGGGTTGGTCGGTCACGTGTCTCATGTGACCTTTTCGCCATGGTTAGGTGGTTAGTTGGTCCGAGTGATGATGGTCAGGCATTCGGCCTCTCCTACGCTCGGTAGTGGCTTTGCTTCTAAGTGGATGCAAGGCGAGACACCGCATTGCCCGTTCGCTGTCTTGTCGGGATATATGCTCGATAGTGACTTTATCGAATTTGGCAATGAAGTTGTTGATCGTATGGTAATAGCGCTAGAGGAGGGGCTTCCTCACCTCGAATTTGCCTCTGACTTGGGCGACTACCAATTGGGAGTCGCTTTTACATGTGACCTTGCGCGCCCCGAGGTCATGAGCTAAACTGAGGTCGGCCAGGATGACTTCATATTTGGCCTGGTTGTTTGTTGCCTTGAAGGCAAATTGCAATGCTTGCTCAATCAGCAGGTCGCCCGGTCCCTCCAAGACGACACTTGTGTCGCACGAGGTTTTGTTGGATGACCCATCAACATATATCGTCCATGTCGTAGGGGTGTCAAGCTGTGGTGGCAGCTCTGCCGAGAAGTTCGCTAAACACTGGGATTTGATGGCGCCTCTCGGTTCGTACCAAATGTCGAATTCTGAGAGTTCGACCGACCATCTTATCATTTGCCCTACAAGATCGGGTTTATACAATATTCTATATATTGGATAGTTGGTCTTTACCATGATGGCGTGATTTTGAATGTATGTTCGCATCCTCTTCGGCATTAGGACCAGTGCTAGTGCCATCTTTTCTATCAACTGGTATCTAGTTTCGGTCGCGTGGAGCGTGCGGCTAACAAAGTACACTGGATGTTCTTCATAATTGATGTCCTATACGAGGGCGGCGTTGACCGCCTCTTCTGATACGACTAGGTAGACCATGATCGACAGATCGGGTCTTGGCTTCTGAATGACGGTCGGTGATGACAAAAATTCCTTGAGCTGGGTGAAGATGCTTTTGCATGCCTCATTCCAGCTAAACTTTGCAGTTTTGCAAAGCATTTGCGCCATGGGTCTCATACCTCTGGCTAGGCGGGGGACGAACCTAGACAACGCTCTCAACCGACCGAGTAGCTGCTGAATCTCCTTCAAATTCTTTGGGCTTCTCATCTCAGTTATCGTCTTGCATTTGTCAGGGTTGGCCACGATTCCTCTATGAGTCAGCATGAATCCCAAAAACTTTCCCCCCTCAACCCCGAACGCGCACTTCTCGGGATTGAGGCGCATGTTGGTCCTCTGAAGAGTATCAAAGACTTCTTGCAAGTCCTTAATGTGTTGGTCGCACGAGTCGGATTTGACAACGATGTCGTCCATGTAGACCTCCACGCTTCTGCCGATCATTCCCTTGAAAATCTTTTCCATCAACCTCTTATACGTTGCCCCAACGTTCTTCAGGCCAAACGACATTACCTCGTAGAAGTAGTTTCCACCATCATTTGTGAAGATTGTTTTCTCCTTCTCTCTCGGGTGCATGCTTATCTGGTTAATACCTTGTGTCCTGTCACCCCATCGACGAGCCGGTCGATGTTAAGCAGTGGGTATGAGTCTTTAGGGCATGCCTTGTTTAGATCTTTATAGTCGACGCACATTCACCATTTGTCGTTCGACTTGGTCACCATTACCACATTGGCTAACTAACCAGATAGAGTATCGGGCCTCACGAATGAACCCGACCTTCAGGCACTTCTCGGCCTTGACTCTGGTCGCGAGTCTCTTCTCTTCACTGTGGTTTCTTTTCATTTGCGCGACTGGACGTGTTTCCTTGTATACTGAAATTCGATGTGTGATGATCTCGGGATTGACGCCTGGGACGTCAGCGGCCGTCCACACGAAAAGATCCACATTTCTCTTTAGGGCTTGATGGATGAGTTCGGCCTCAGCGGTTGCCATTGTTGTGCCGATACTCGTGTACCGCCCCTCATCAATGAGGGGGACGCTACGTAGCTCGTCCTTTGCTTCGAGTCTCGGCTCAACCTCTCACGGGTCGAAGTCGACCATAGCGACCGCATGCTCGGCCGGTTGCGCATGTCTTCGAGGGACCTTCCTCGTCCAGGCATTTTGCGCCTGGGTGAGTGACTGTTGGTGACCTTCTGCAAAGTGGGTTCCACTTGCAGGCATAACACTCCCTTGCTATCTTTTGATCCACGTGAATGGTCAAAATATGGCCCGACAGGGAGGGGAACTTCATCGCGAGGTGTGGGGTGGAGACGATCGCCCCGAGTTTGTTGAGGCCGAAGGTGGTGTACAACTCGATGTACCCCTTCGTGCCGACTCGTTCTCCCGAGAAACCGACCACGTGGTCGTCATAGGGCATCATTTCTTCTATTTGAATCCTCATTGCTTTGAAGGTCTTCTAGTAAAGAATGTCGACTGAGCTTCCCCGATCTACCAGGGTCTTCATGATGGTGAAGTTATCGATGTCGACCGATATCACCATCAGATCGTCTTGGGAGGGGTCTATCCCTTTGAAGTCATCATCTGTAAATGTTATGGGTGGCATCCTTGGTTGGATGGCCACGAAGTTCACTTGATGGACAACACGCAGGTGCTTCTTCCGCACACTATTCGTGCTCCCACCCCCGGCAAACCCGTCGGCGATGGTGTTTCTGACCTCGCGGCCTCTTCTACGGTCGTCTTTGGGAGGATCGTCCCTCCTCCCGCGGCGCTCCCGGAAACGATCATCCTCCCTCGGCCTTGGAGGGGTGCGGTCTCTCTTCCTTGGTGCTTCCTCTCTACAAGGGGAACACCTGGTGGTGCGACCGACTTTCACAAAGCGACGCAAGTGCCCTGCCTAAATCAACTCCTCTATTTTTTCCTTCAAGGCCTGGTACTCCTTGGTCGAATGACCGGTGTTCTTATGGTACCAACACTTCTTGCTACGGTCGGCATTATCAGGGCTCAAAGCCCTTATGGGTGACAGGATCAGCTCGCGCTAAGGGCTTCTTACAATATTTTCCCTCTATCGGTGTTGAGGGGTGTGTATCGTGAGAACCGAGGCCCAAAATTGTCTCATTTGGGATCACCTCGTCCAGACCCGAACCTTCCCTGTCGCTCCTTCTCATCCTTCTTCTTGCCACTCGCCTCTGCTCGAGCCTGGTTCTTGAACTGGCATAGCTCTTCCAACTGCATAGACTTGGCGGCTCGGCGCCTAAGTTTGTCCAAGCTTTTCGTAGGCTGCATGCACAAGCTGTCTGCGAAAGGACCCGGTCGAAGGACAGTCAGCATATGATGCATTGCCACCTCAGGACTGAGGTTCCGAATGCTCATGGCGACCTTTTCGAACTGGTCGATGAACTTTATCAGAGATTCTCCCTTCTCCTGGCGGATGCTGACTAGGGCAATGGACGTTAGGTGATGGGGTCGGCTCGTTGCAAATTGGACATCGAACTTGGCCACTAGCATTTCAAAACAATCCACTGAGTTTGGAGGGAGCTTTATGAACCAGCTCAAAGCTCCTCCCTTCAAAGAAGTTGGGAAGACTCAACATAAGACCGCTTTATACAAACTCATATGAGTGGTATACACATCCATGTGCTCATCAGGATCAGTCGTCCCATCATATCGATCTCTATTGAATCCCTTCCACTTGTCTGGTAGAGGAGCCTCCATGACAAAGTCAGTGAAAGGGTGACGACGGTCGGTTGCAGAAGTATTGGTTGTGTTCATCATCTTGTTGGGATGGGACTCACCATCCATCTCTAGGGTGAGGTACTTGTTCTTCGACTCCCTCTCGATCTGAGGGCCAACAGTAGTGGCGAAGGACCTGCCAACCTGGTTGGTCGGGACAAGGGACGATCCTCCTTCTACCAACTTCTTCATTTCTTGGTTCTCCTTTCAAGGGTTTTGATATCTTCTTCATCTCTGCCAGTTCCTTCTAGAGAGCCAACATCATTGCTGCTTGGTCTGCTTCGGACATTCTCTCTCTAGCCATATTGCGGGTTGATACCATCTACTACTGCTTATTCACACTATTCTCTCGGCCCCACGGTGGGCGCCAATTGTTCTTAAACGGGTTTGGGGCCTAGAGAACAATTGCTCCTGCCTCTACCTTCGGTCGGTCACTGATGCTCCAAGCTCTCTGCTTCACTTTCCTTCTTTCGATCGTTTGGCTCCACATGCGAGGGTGGTACCTGCAGAAGGCACTCCAACGCTCAAGTCAGTCGGGGTGTTAGCACTCAGGTGTCAAAGTACTGTAGATAATGACGTACCTTTCTCCTTGAAATGCGTGCTATTTATATTACCTTGATGAGCCTTCATTGGTGGGCCGGATTAGGAAGTTGGTTCATGTTTAGGGTTGCACTAAACAACTCTTAACTATGGATTAACCCTGCTGACTTAGTCAACCCTTGACTCGTTGCCAAGGGTCCGTCGGTCACGTGTCGTCATGTGACCTTTACGCCATGGGTAGATGGTTAGTTGGTATGAGTGATGGCCGACTCACTGAGTCATCCGATTATACCGGTACAGTTTTTAATTTATTAAACTAAAAAATTGTGATATGACAAAACAACCCAGCTTGGGAATTTTCTTTTAGCATTTTATGGAAGAACAAATTTTCGTAATATTATCAAATACAGTTGAATATAACTGTTCATATTTTTTTGTTTGTTTTAAACATGATTACATTTTGATTTTTTGTTTGTTTTAAACATGATTACATTTTGAGAGAATATAGGTGAAGAAAAGAAAAAATGTGTATTTTAGATATTGTTTCGCACTAGGCTTTATGAAGCCAACTCAAAGTATTATATAAAAAAATTCAGCACCTTATACAAATCATATCCTGAAAGTGTAAATTTCCAACCATATTAATCCAAAAGTAAAAAAAGGAAGACACGAGACTAATGCTTTTCCCAAGTAAATTAACATTTAAAAAACTTATTTGACATTTTAAAAAATTATTTAATATTTTTTAATTTCATATACTAGAATCACATTTATGTTTTGTTTGGATTAGAGGGTGCGAGGAGTGGAAGTGTGGAGATTTGTGAAGAAAGTTGAGGGTGTTTGGATTGAGGTATGCTAGAGTGGATGTGTGAGGAAAGTTTATTCAAATATGTGAGTGATGTGATGGTTGCAAGGATATTTTGAATTATTTTGAATTGTGTAGATTGTAAGATTACAAATTTACCCTTGTATATAAAAGAAGAAGAAATAAATTATAATTAATTTTGTGCGCATTATATTTAATT
>Ga0123341_1002965_pt1 | contig 14321 bp, 9 predicted proteins | sample Turbeapinknodule_FD_89959 | JGI IMG/M metagenome (GOLD analysis project Ga0123341, IMG submission 89959) | Root nodule microbial communities of legume samples collected from Mexico - Turtle bean Mexico pink nodule | ecosystem: Host-associated > Plants > Roots > Nodule | place: Mexico: Nepantla... | reverse complement strand
TGACAAAAGCAAAAGATTAGTTGTGACATTGACTAAGTGGGGTTGGAGTGTCCATCAAAACTGTGATGTGTGTGTCAGAGTCAAATTTCCCGCCAAATTTTCTTATTATTGACCGTTTCAGTGCTGACTAGGTGAAGGACATTAGTGTACACCAATAGTTTTTATGGAAGAGATAATGCCACGGTTATCGGTTCACATTGGTCAATAAAATTAAATTGTTGAAACAGGTCAAATATTAATTTATATTTTAATAAAAATTGTCTGTTTATCCTCTATTTAATTTTGAAATGTACTACCAGTTACTTCACAAGAAAAACAAATGAGGAATAATATGTAATTCGATGAAGGAGAAGTGGGAACAAATTTTAAAAAGCAGTGTGAGATCTTGAAAAGCTTTTCATCATTAAATATCATACAAAAAAAGTAAAAATATTATAAATTATAGTATAAATTGTGTTGTGTAAGATAATAATAATTATTTTGGAAATATTCAAATTTTACATTTGCAAAAATACTCTCATAGTAGCTCTATAATAAAAGGCCTGATTTTTTTAAATCTGAAATTCCATAATAATAAAATAATAATTAATTTACATTAGTATTCGATAATATTAAAATTAATAACTTCAATTAATAATAATGTTGATATTAATATTATCATTCATATTATTATTAACAATAACATTATTATTAATATTACTATTAACAATATTAATATTAATAATATTATTATTTTTAACAAAATATTTGGGTTGAGAAGGAGACTAGTATCCATTTGTTTTTCGAGTGTAGATTTGCATGGTTACGTATGACTGGGGGTGCAAAGTGTGTTTCACAACGTCCCACTGCTAAATTCTCTCAATTTAGGTTGTATAATGTGTCTGCTACAGTAAATGAGGTTTGAGGAGTGATTTGAATCACAGTAGTCAACGAGATTTGGAAGCATAGAAACAAAATAATATTTAAAGGGAGTGTAGTGGATGTAATGGAAGTTTTTGCTTTGATACAATTAAAGACTTGGACATGGGTCACATTCTGTGCTTTTTTCTTTTTCTGATTGGTGTTTTAACTCTTTGGTTTGTATGAAGATGGTCTCATGATGTACTCTTTTTAGTTGTAGACTTGAGTACCTTAGTGATTCTCTCTGGGTCAGCTAGGTGTATCATGTAAGGCATTTTTGGGAGTTTGCTTAGCAAGGAAGGTTAAAGGTTGTGTTTATGTATAAGGGTTGGATCACCCCTCAAATGATTCATATTTATTCATTGTTTATTGTCAATAAAAAAAAATTTAAATTAGGTTTAACAAGCAAAACCCACTTTCAATCAACTAATTTATTATAACTAATATTAATTATTCTTGAAACAACATCTTTAAAAAGTAGAATTTCTTAATAATAATAAATTATATAAATTAATAATATTATTTTTAATATCAATACTAATATACTAAATTTAATCAGTAGTAAAAATAAATGTAAAATACTTTTAATATTAACAATAAAAAATCTAATAATTAATAAATTTAATAGCATTAGATTTGTTTTATTAATTTATCTGATTGATTTTACAATTTAAAATGTTAACTTCAATTACTTTTATTATATTTGTATTAATATATTTGCAATTTGATTAAAGGCTATTTTGGTAAAAAGAAAACGTGAGAAATTGGTTGTTGAAAAGTAAAAAGAACTTTGAGCATTGAATACATGATTCAAAATACAGTTGAAGGAATGAAAGGAGATAGACATGTATATTTATTTATTCGGAAAGAAGAGACGTAAACGATAGAAGGTGTGATGGAAGGGGAGAAGAAGAGGCGTTTGGTGTTGGTTCACGGAGCCTACCATGGAGCCTGGTGTTGGTACAAACTCTCTGCATTCCTCAAATCCTCTGGACTCCAATTCACATCTCTCGACATGGCTGCATCCGGAATCCATCCAAAGCAGGTGCAGGACCTCACTTCAGTTTCCCAATTCGTTGAGCCTTTGATCCAATTTCTACGCTCTTTGCCTCCAGAGGAACGAGTAATCCTCGTAGGTCATAGTTTTGGAGGTTTATGCATATCTCTAGCCATGGAAATGTTTCCTCATCAAATTGCTGCTGCGGTTTTCGTCACCGGTTGGATGCCTGGTCCCCACCTGAGCTACCTCTCACTGCTCCAAGAGGTACAAACAATTCCTTCCACTTCTAAATTGCGTGTTTCTTTTCTCTGTTACTCAATTTAATTTAATTTAATTTTGTAAAGTTCAAGCACAGGCTAAGCTTGAAATCCGATTTGGGCTCAAAGAATGTGTCTGATGATTATACCAGCGATCATCAAAAGCAACATATGACATTTGATCCTCAAAACTTAGCATCCAACGTATACCAACTATCTCCACCCGAGGTACATGTCTTTCAAGTTCTTTTCAAATTATAATCACTTTCACTTTCCAGTCACTATATCAGCTACTGTTGCCTAATATTTGAATGTTTGTTTTCGACACTTTTTTCTAGAAGAATGCTAACAAGTTTTTGTGATACAAAAATTGAAAACATTTTGCTATGAAATGTATTATTTACTCAAACTCACTGTAATGCTACTCAAAATAATTATTGATTCTTTAATCACTGCTTTTAAAACATTGAACTTGTTTATTACATTTTTTTTATCACGTTGATGAAATCTATTGCTAATATTCTATTGATTGTTGAATGGGCTATCTTTCTGTGGATAGTTGGTAACCAGGAAACAGAAGTTGCAGCTTTCAACTTTATGTTCCTAATACGAATAAGGATTAGTCCCATGAACAATTGAAACTAATATCATTTGCACTAGTTTTGAGGTTTCACAAATAAGCACGCAAAAACTGTGAAACTGAAACGATCATTTTGTAGTTAAAAAATACTGAGAGTTGTTTGATTAATCTTAGAAATTAGTTTATAAAAAATTTAAAGTTATATCACTTAAGTATTGATTAAGATCACTGTACAAATTTACACAAGTGTTTTTGGTTATCATTTATGGTTGTAGTAATATTGATAGACCAAAAATTAACCGACATAAAAGTAGTTTATTAAGCAGTAATTTCACAGACGATTGCAAAAGTCTCTTAACCATGATATTGGATGGCATGTGTAAATGAACCAGGACTTGACCCTGGCATTGTCACTATTGAGACCCTTTCCCATCTTCAGTGATGAAGATTTGCGAGAGAATACACAACTCACAGAAGAGAACTATGGAACTGTGGCCAGAGTCTATATAGTGTGCGAAGAAGACAAAATAATAGACCACGATTTTCAACTTTCAATTGTTGAAAGAAACCCTCCTAATGAGGTCAAAGTGATTGCTGGAGCTGATCACATGGCCATGTTGTCTAAACCACAAGAGCTTTTCTCTTACCTGCAAGAGATTGCCAACATCTATTACTAGCAATTCTGTGCTGATTCATTTGTGTAATAGTGTGTGATGACCATAAAGTTCAGAAAATAAATTTTATCATGGTTACAAGGTAAGACATCTAGCTTCCCCATATTTGTAGATGGTCCTGTGAATTGGCTTTTCTCCTTTATTAAACCATTGGTTTTTTCAATTTCACATACTAATTTCACTCGCAGTGTTATAATTGTAAGCAATATGAAGAGTTTTTAGCTACACAGTGTATTAAACCATGAGTTAAAATCTTATATCATTTTAAGGCATGCTAATAAAAGGATTAACCCAGAAGAAACAACAATTTTTTTATGGTTTAAAAAACTGTTGGATTCTTTTAAGGCGGTATATTATCAACATTTGATATAAATCATCTTAATTCAATCCATATAAAAGATATAGTACCTACAACTCAAAATCTCGAAAAATAGGGGTTTGTTTTTTTTTTCTCACAGTTACTCAATTATCTCATCTCTCGTTTCTTCTCAATATAAAATTCAAATTTAAAAATTCTTTACTTCCGTCACCAAGACTCTTAATTTGAGATGAAGAAAAAGTTGATGCACATTATTAGTGTGACATATTTCATATTGTTGGTCCAAAGTGAATTATGAAGGCAGAATTTCTCTGAACATAATTTAAATCATATAGAAAACGCACAATAAATTTGTACAAAACAGATTCGCTTAAAACACAAATGGCAATAACTACAAAGCGATTATGCAGAAAAGATGAACACATCAGATATAATTGTGAAAAAAATAACTAGCACAAGAAATTTAAAGAAAGGAGAAAGGAGACATTCATTTATTTATTAATTCCAGCTCAAGACCCTTAAACAGTTAAATCTTCACTTCATTCCAGTTGAGTTGATATTTGTGTACAGTGTTGACTGGGTCTCTTTAGTCATTAGTGAGATAAAGTCCTGACTAGATTGTAGGATTATTTTTAGGGTATTTCTTTCTGCACCCACTATATTTTTCTTCTTCTAACCCTATTTATATTTTTCTTCTTCTAACCCTATATTCTTTGAAATACCAAAATTATCAATTATCCTTGATAATTTTGAGTGATTCTGGAGCAAGGGTTCCATAAGTAAAAGATGTTTTCAGAATAGGGATTCCATAAGAAAAGTGTGTTTCTGAAATACAAAATTCAGAGGGCAAAAAACTATTCTGGATTATTCTTTCCAGAATATATTTTCTTTAATTTTCGAAATGGTAAATTCAGAATTCATAAAATGCCTTTTGGAAAGTATGTTCTGAAAATATTTGAGAAAGAGTAATCAGGAAGTCATTTTAAAATGGATAAAATGGTCTTTGATGGGGTGCAGAAAGTCATTTGTTGGGGTGCAGGAAGAAACACCCTTATTTTTGAACCATCTTCGTTTTCTAATGTGAAGATTTGTTTGTCAAATTTGATGCAGTCAAATGCTAAACATGTTATTCACTGTTACACTATAAAAGGACCACTACAACTTAATTTGTTTTAATCTCCTAAACTTGATTTGAATATTTTATACCCCCCTCTGACTAAGTTTAAATTGATGTAATATGATCAATTTCTGAGGCTTCTTCCCTTTTATTTCTTACTCGCTATATTGAAATAAAATAAGTACTTCTTGGATGGTTGGGTCATATTGGTGGAAGTTGCCAAACTGATAGCAATGAAGGTTCAAAAAATGCATTACTCATATGTTCATTTTCATGAGCAATACACAGAATGTTTGCAAAACATCTTAAAAAATGAAAACCATTCAAGAACCAATTGCTATTCATTAATCTGTGTATCATCGTGAAACTTATACTACCAATGAAATTTATTGAACTTTTTAGAACTCAGAAGTTTGGCTGCTGAGTCACCATGATAAAGAATACTAGTCAAATATATACGTATAATTTGATGACTTATGTTCTTCTAGGAATATAAAAGGCAGACTGGCCAATTATTCAACATATTTTGATGGAACACATCTTATCGTAAAATAGTATTGGTGCATCTCAATGCATCATCATATATAACTTCTTTCTCTTTAATTGAATTTAGTTTTTATCCAGAGCAAAAGTAGACCCGTTATGAATCAAGAATATAAATTAAAATACAACAAAGACTCATAGTTATTGTCTCTTTCACATTCGGGGAAAACCCACGGCAAAATCAAAGTCTTCAACACTTTTTTTTCTTTTAAAAAACCACCTAATTTTGGGGCATACACGATACACCCACACATATGTCGGTTTTATTTAAGAGAATGGGCTACAATGGCTGTCAACTATGGAGCTTGTAGGGGAGAAAAGGAAGGCTGCAGGACGATCCATTGAGTAAAATGAAAAAAGGTTTGTATGTCAAAACAGGAAAGGGAATTAGAGGGATATTAACCCTTTCAATGAGCCCTACTTGGTAAATGGAGGTGGCAATTTCTGAATGAAGGTGACAACTAATAAAAATCCAGACTGAAATCAAAAGATGAGACCTGTAATTCTCCGAATGGACCTCACATACAGAGGAAGAACTCAATCTAGTGGAGAGACTTAAGAAAGGTTTGTAGCTTAGAAATGGTTTTACAAGGGTTGTATAAAAGGATAGGAGTTGGATAAAACATAATAAAGTTTTGAGAAGATAAATGAATGGAAAAAAACACTGCAAAAAGATTCTATATGTTCTATTGCAAAAAGATTCTATATGTTCTATTTAATAAGAGAACAATAGTCACATCATATTCGCAATATGAGAATGTGGACAAGTAGAACATGGGAGTGGTGATTAAAATGGAGAAGGGAGCTCTTTGAATGAAAAAAATAATGTTACAGGACATAATATCAGAAACTACCAGAATGTCACTACAAAAGAATAAAGAGGACAAAAAATTAAGGTTTAAATCTCAGTCAAAATTATATACACACAATAATAAATGTCTGGTAAAAGTTTCAGACCAAAAGACCCAAGGATATAAGGCGTAATAAGTCCTAGACAGAGAGTGAACAAAGCTACTTTTTTTGAAAAGAAAAATGTACTGACTTTTCATCTCTATATCTCCTTTTGTGAATTGTTTGTGGAGTGCCAACTTAACTGGGTGCAAAAAATATACCAAAGTACTTGTGTGAATATTTTCAAAAATTTTCAACTCAATATGGACCAAGAATAAAATTGCAGAAAGTATAGCGAAATTTCACAAATTTTTAAAGATACACTTTCGTATGTTGTTTACACCCAAGCAAGGAGGCACGTCCTTGGGGAAGAAAAGCCAGGACCTTTTGTTTTCGGAAAACCGGTTTTGTTCACTCTCGGTCAGGGACTTCCAACGCCTTACTCCTTAGGTATTTTGGTCTGAAATTTTTACCAGACATTCGTCACTGTGTCTATTGAGTTTTGGCTGAGGTTTGAGCTCCAGATTCCTATTACAAGATTGACAATAAATTTATTATCAATCACTGCCAGGGATGAAAGGAAGGTTCGTTTGTGTGTGAATCTGTTTGATTTTTTTCGTGGGTGAATACTCATCCGTTTGACGTGAAATTTTTCGCGTTTTGTCCCAAATTCAGAAAAAACTATTCTGGGAGAATTTTTCAGAAATTTTGTGCAAACCAAGGCTATCCTCTACCGAAACCTGTGAAAATCCAGCCTAATTTATGCAATTTCATTATGGGTCCGTATTGCGCACACAAGCACTTTCGTATGTTTTTTGCACCCAGGCAAGGAGGCACGTCCATAAACGAATCACAAAGAGAACATACGGGGAAGAAAAGCTAGGACGTTTTGTTTTCGGAAAACCGGTTTTGTTCACTCTCGGTCTGGGACTCACTACGCCTTACTCCTTGGGTATTTTGGTCTGAAATTTTTACCAGACATTCGTCACTGTGTGTATTGAGTTTTGGCGGAGGTTTGAGCCCCAGATTCGTCCCACAAGATTGACAATAAATTTTTTATCCGTCACTACCAGAGCTGAAAGGAAGCCTCGTTTTTGTGTGAAACTGTTTGATTTTTTTCGTGGGTGAATACTCATCGGTTTGACCTGAAATATGTCGCGTTTTGTCCCAAATTCAGTGGAGATTCTTGGGTGGAATTTCAGGAAAAAACTATTCCGGGAGAATTTTTCAGAAATTTTGTGCAAACCTAGGCTATCCTCTACCGAATCTTGTGAAATTCCGTTCTAATTTCTGCAATTTCATTCTGGGTCCGTATTGCGCACACAAGCACTTTCGTATGTTGTTTGCACCCAGGCAAGGAGGCACGTCCATAAACGAATCACAAAGAGAAGATGCGGGGAAGAAAAGCCAGGACGTTTTGTTTTCGGAAAACCGGTTTTGTTCACTCTTGGTCTGGGACTCACTACACCTTACTCCTTGGGTAATTTGGTCTGAAATTTTTACCAGACATTCGTCACTGTGTCTATTGAGATTTGGCTGAGTTTTGAGCCCCAGATTCGTCCCACAAGATTGGCAATAAATTTTTTATCCGTCACTGCCATGGCTGAAAGGAAGAAGGTTCGTTTGTGTGTGAAACTGTTTGATTCTTTTTGTGGGTGAATACTCATCCGTTTGACCTGAAATTTGTCGCGTGTTGTCCCAAATTCAGTGGAAATTCTTGGGTGGAATTTCAGGAAAAAACTATTCTGGAAGAATTTTTAAGAAATTTTGTACAAACCAAGGCTGTCCTCTACAGAAACTTGTGAAATTCCGGCCTAATTTCTGTAATTTCATTCTGGGTTCGTATTGCGCACACAAGAACTTTCGTATGTTGTTTGCACCCAGGCAAGGAAACACGTCCATAAACGAATCACAAAGAGAAGATGCGGGGAAGAAAAGCCAGGACGTTTTGTTTTCGGAAAACCGGTTTTGTTCACTCTCGGTCTGGGACTCACTACGCCCTACTCCTTGGGTATTTTGGTCTGAAAATTTTACCAGACATTCGTCACTGTGTCTATTGAGTTTTGACTGAGGTTTGAGCCCCAGATTCGTCCCACAAGATTGGAAATAAATTTTTTATCCGTGATTGCCAGGGCTAAAAGGAAGGTTCGTTTGTGTGTGAAACTGTTTGATTCTTTTCGTGGGTGAATACTCATCCGTTTGACCTGAAATTTGTCGCGTGTTGTCCCAAATTCAGTTGAGATTTTTGCGATGAATTTCAGCAAAAAAACTATTCCGGAAGAATTTTTCAGAAATTTTGTGCAAACCAAGGCTATCCTTTACCGAAACTTGTGAAATTCTGGCCTATTTTCTGCAATTTCATTCTGTGTCCGTATTGCGCACACAAGCACTTGTGTATGTTGTTTGCATCCAGGCAAGGAGAGACGTCCATAAACGAATCAGAAAGAGAAGATGCGGGGAAGAAAAGCAAGGACGTTTTGTTTTCGAAAAACCAGTTTTGTTCACTCTCGGTCTAGGACTCACTACGCCTTACTCCTTGGGTATTTTGGTCTGAAATTTTTACCAGACATTCGTCACTGTGTCTATTGAGATTTGGCTGAGGTTTGAGCCCCAGATTCGTCCCACAAGATTGGCAATAAATTTTTTATCCGTCACTGCCAGGGCTGAAAGAAAGGTTCGTTTGTGTGTGAAACTGTTTGATTCTTTTCGTGGGTGAATACTCATCCGTTTGACCTGAAATTTGTCGTGTTTTGTCCCAAATTTAGTGGAGATTCCTGGGTGGAATTTTAGGAAAAAACTATTCCGGGAGAATTTTTCAGAAATTTTGTGCAAACCTAGGCTATCCTTTACCGAAACTTGTGAAATTCCGGCCTAATTCCTGCAATTTCATTCTGGGTCCGTATTGCTGACACAAGCACTTTCGTATGTTGTTTGCACCCAGGCATGGAGGCACGTCCATAAAAGAATCACAAAGAGAAGATACGGGGAAGAAAAGCCAGGACGTCTTGTTTTCGGAAAACCGGTTTTGTTCGCTCTCAGTCTGGGACTCACTACGCCTTACTCCTTGGGTATTTTGGTATGAAATTTTTACCAGGCATTCGTCACTTTGTCTATTGAGTTTTGGCTGAGGTTTGAGCCGTAGATTCGTCCCAAAAAATTGGCAAATAATTTTTTATCCGTCACTGCCAGGGCTGAAAGGAAGGTTCGTTTGTGTGTGAAACTGTTTGATTTTTTTCGTGGGTGAATACTCATATGTTTGACCTGAAATTTGTTGCGTTTTGTCTGAAATTCAGTGGAGATGCTAGGGTGGAATTTAAGGAAAAAACTATTCTTGGAGAATTTTTCAGAAATTTTGTGCAAACCAAGGCTATATCCTCTACAGAAACTTGTGAAATTCCGGCATAATTTCTACAATTTCATTCTGGGTCCGTATTGCACACACAAGCACTTTCGTATGTTGTTTGCACCCAGGCAAGGAGGCACGTCCATAAACGATTCACAAAGAGAGGATACGGGGAAGAAAAGCAAGGACCATTTGCTTTCGGAAAACCGGTTTCGTTCACTCTCGGTCTGGGACTCACTACGCCTTACTCCTTGGGTATTTTGGTATGAAATTTTTACCAGACATTCGTCACTGTCTATATTGAGTTTTGGCTGAGGTGTGAGCCCCATATTCGTCCCAGAAGATTGGCAATAAATGTCACTGCCAGGGCTGAAAGGAAGGTTCTTTTGTGTGTGAAACTGTTTGATTCTTTTCGTGGGTGAATACTCATCCTTTTGACCTGAAATTTGTCGCGTTTGGTCCCAAATTCATTGAAGATTCTTGGGTGGAATTGTAGGAAAAAACTATTCCGGTAGAATTTTTCAGAAATTTTGTGCAAACCAAGGCTATCCTCTACCGAAACTTTTGAAATTCCGGCGTAATTTCTGCAATTTCATTCTGGGTCCGTATTGTGCACACAAGCACTTTGGTATGTTATTTGCACCCAGACAAGGAGGCACGTCCATAAACGAATCACAAAGAGAAGATACGGGGAAGAAAAGCAAGGACGTCTTGTTTTCGGAAAACCGGTTTTGTTCACTCTCGGTCTGGGACTCACTACGCTTTATTCCTTGGGTATTTTGGTATGAAATTTTTACCAGACATTCGTCACTGTGTCTATTGAGTTTTGGCTGAGGTTTGAGCCGCAGATTTGTCCCACAAAATTGGCAAATAATTTTTTATCCGTCACTGCCAGGGCTGAAAGGATGCTTCGTTTGTATGTGAAATTGTTTGATTTTTTTCGTGGGTGAATACTCATCTGTTTGACCTGAAATTTGTCGCGTTTTGTCTCAAATTCAGTGGAGATGCTAGGGTGGAATTTAAGGAAAAAACTATTCCGGGATAATTTTTCAGAAATTTTGTGCAAACCAAAGCTATCCTCTACAGAAACTTGTGAAATTCCGGCCTAATTTTTGCAATTTTATTCTGGGTCCGTATTGCGCACACAAGCACTTTCGTATGTTGTTTGCACCCAGGCATGGAGGCACGTCCATAAACGAATCACAAAAAGAAGATACGGAGAAGAGAAGCCAGGATGTCTTGTTTTCGGAAAACTTGTTTTGTTCACTCTCGGTCTGGGACTCACTACGCCTTACTCCTTGGGTATTTTGGTATGAAATTTTTAGCAGACATTGGTCACTGTGTCTATTGAGTTTTGGCGGATGTTTGAGCCCCAGATTCGTCCCACAAGATTGGTAATAAATTTTTTATTCGTCACTGCCAGAGCTGATAGGAAGTTTCGTTTGCGTGTGAAACTGTTTGATTTTTTTCGTGCGTGAATACTCATCTGTTTGACCTGAAATTTGTCGCGTTTTGTCTCAAATTCAGTGGAGATGCTAGGGTGGAATTTAAGGAAAAAACTATTCCGGGAGAATTTTTCAGAAATTTTGTGCAAACCAAGGCTATCATCTACCGAAACTTGTGAAATTCCGGCCTAATTTATGCAATTTCATTCAGGGTCCGTATTGCGCACACAAGCACTTTCGTATGTTGTTTGAACCTAGGTAAGGAGGAACGTCCATAAACGAATCACAAAGAGAATATTTGGAGAAGAAAAGCTAGGACGTTTTGTTTTCAGAAAACCGGTTTTGTTCACTCTCGGTCTGGGACTCACTACGCCTTACTCCTTGGATATTTTGGTATGAAATTTTTACCAGACATTCGTCACTGTGTCTATTGAGTTTTGGCTGATGTTCGAGCCCCAGATTCGTCCCACAAGATTGGCAATAAATTTTTTATCCGTCACTGCCAGGGCTGAAAGGAAGGTTTGTTTGTGTGTGAAACTGTTTTATTTTTTTCGTGGGTGAATACTCATCCGTTTGACCTGAATTTTGTCGCGTTTTGTCCCAAATTCAATGGAGATTCTCGCGTGGAATTTCAGGACAAAACAATTCCGGGAGGATTTTTTAGAAATTTTGTGTAAACCAAGGGTATCCTCTACCGAAAGATGTGAAATTCCGGCCTAATTTTTCCAAATTCATTCTGGGTCCGTATTGCGCACACAAGCACTTTCGTATGTTGTTTGCACCCAGGCAAGGAGGCACGTCCATAAACGAATCACAAAGAAAAGATACGGGGAAGAAATGCCAGGACGTTTTGTTTTCGGAAAACCAGTTTTGTTCACTCTCGGTCTGGGACTCACTACGCTTTACTCCTTTGTTATTTTAGTCTGAAATTTTTACCTGACATTCGTCACTGTGTCTATTGAGTTTTGGCTGAGGTTTCAGCCCCAGATTCGTCCTAGAAGATTGGTAATAAATTTGTTATCCGTCACTGCCATGGCTGAAAGAAAGGTTCGCCTGTGTGTGAAACTGTTTGATTTTTTTCGTGGGTGAATACTCATCCGTTTGACCTGAAATTTGTCGCGTTTTGTCCCAAATTCAGTGGAGATTCTTGGGTGGAATTTTAGGAAAAAAGTATTCCAGGAGAATTTTTCAGAAATTTTGTGCAAACCAAGTCCTCTACCGAAACTTGTTAAATTCCGGCCTAATTTCTGCAATTTCATTTTGGGTCCATATTGCGCACACAAGCACTTTCGTATGTTGTTTGCACCCAGGCAAGGAGAAACGTCCATAAACGAATCACAAAGAGAAGATGCAGGGAAGAAAAGCCAGGACGTTTTGTTTTCGGTAAACCGGTTTTGTTCACTCTCGGTCTGGGACTCACTACGCCTTACTCCTTTGGTATTTTGGTCTGAAATTTTTACCAGACATTCGCCACTGCGTCTATTGAGCTTTGGCTGAGGATTGAGCCCCAGATTCGTCCCACAAGATTGGAAATAAATTTTTTATCCGTCACTGCCAGAGCTGAAAGGAAGGTTCGTTTGTGTGTGAAACTGTTTTATTCTTTTCGTGGGTGAATACTCATCCGTTAAACCTGAAATTTGTCGCGTTGTGTCCCAAATTCAGTGGAGATTATTGGGTGGAATTTTAGGAAAAAACTATTCCGGGAGAATTTTTCAGAAATTTCGTGCAAACCTAGGCTATCCTCTACCGAAACTTGTGAAATTCCGGCCTAATTTTTGCAATTTCATTCTGGGTCCGTATTGCGCACACAAGCATTTTCGTATGTTGTTTGCACCCAGGCAAGGTGGCACGTTCATAAACGAATAACAAAGAGAAGATACGGGGAAGAAAAGCTAGGACGTTTTGTTTTCGGAAAACTGGTTTTGTTCACTCTCGGTCTGGGACTCACTATGCCTTATTCCTTGGGTATTTTGGTCTGAAATTTTTACCAGACATTCGTCAATGTGTGTATTGACTTTTGGCGGAGGTTTGAGCCCTAGATTCGTCCCACAAGATTGGCAACAAATTTTTTATCCGTCACTGCCTGGGCTGAAAGGAAGGTTCGTTTGTGTGTGAATCTGTTTGATTTTTTTCGTGGGTGAATACTCATCCGTTTGACTTGAAATTTTTCGCGTTTTGTCCCAAATTCAGTGGAGATTCTTGGGTGGAACTTAAGGAAAATACTATTCTGGGAGAATTTTTTAGAAATTTTGTGCAAACCAAGGCTATCTTCTACCGAAACTTGTTAAATTCCGGCGTAATTTCTGCAATTTCATTCTGGGTCCGTATTGCGCACACAAGCAATATCGTATGTTGTTTGCGCCCAGGCAAGGAGGCACGTCAATAAACGAATCACAAAGAAAAGATACGGGCTAGAAAAGCCAAGACGTTTTGTTTTTAGAAAATCGGTTTTGTTCACTCTCGGTCTAGGACTCACTACACCTTACTCCTTGGGTATTTTGGTCTAAAATTTTTACCAGACATTCGTTACTGTGTCTATTGAGTTTTGGCTGAGGTTTGAGCCCCAGATTCGTCCCACAAGATTGGCAATAAAATTTTTATCCGTCACTGCCAGGGCTGAAAGGAAGGTTCGTTTGTGTGTGAAACTGTTTGATTTTTTTCGTGGGTGAATACTCATCCGTTTGACATGAAATTTGTCGCGTTTGTCCCAAATTCAGTGGAGATTCGTGGGTCGAATTTCAGGAAAAAACTATTCTGGGAGAATTTTTCAGAAATTTTGTGCAAACCAAGGCTATCATTTACCGAAACTTGTGAAATTCCGGCCTAATTTATGCAATTTCAATCTGGGTCCGTATTGCGCACACAAGCACTTTCGTATGTTGTTTTCACCCAGGCAAGGAGGCACGTCCATAGTCGAATCACAAAGAGAACATGCGGGGAAGAAAAGCCAGGACATTTTGTTTTGGGAAAATCGGTTTTGTTCACTTGCGGTTTGGGACTCACTAGACCTTACTCCTTGGGTATTTTGGTATGAAATTTTTACGAGACATTCGTCACTGTGTCTAATGAGTTTTGGCTGAGATTTGAGCCCCAGATTCGTCCCACAAGATTGGAAATAAATTTTTTATCCGTCACTGCCAGGGCTGAAAGGAAGGTTCGTTTGTGTGTGAAACTGTTTGATTTTTTTCGTGGGTGAATACTCATCCGTTTGACCTGAAATTTGTCGCGTTTTGTCCCAAATTCAGTGGAGAT
>Ga0123341_1002964_pt1 | contig 14322 bp, 6 predicted proteins | sample Turbeapinknodule_FD_89959 | JGI IMG/M metagenome (GOLD analysis project Ga0123341, IMG submission 89959) | Root nodule microbial communities of legume samples collected from Mexico - Turtle bean Mexico pink nodule | ecosystem: Host-associated > Plants > Roots > Nodule | place: Mexico: Nepantla... | reverse complement strand
ATAATATTTTTTTAAAAATTAATTATATAATTTTTTTTATCATAAGAAAAAGTAGGTACACATGCACTGTATTTCCACTAGTGTATTTATAATGTTGATATATTATTTTAATAGATATTAAACCAACCATTAAATTAATAAAAAATAATATTACTCGTTATTCCTAAATAAGAGCATAAAATATGCGTTGAAAAAAATCTTATAATATCTTCAATATTAATCTTATAATTTCTTCAATATTTAGTAAAAATAATGGAACGGTTTAAAAATTTATATATAATATATACTAATAGGAAAATAGATGTTTTTTAGTAAAAATAATGGAACGGTTCAAACATATACAAAATATTAGATAGAAAATTTCATTAATCAGTGGTATAGATATGAATTATTTATTTTCCTAAACCACAGACAGATTCAATGCATATTGCCATATTGGGGCTTTTAGCTGGGCTGATTAGCGGGCTCACAGTGATGAAAGTGCACTTTGCGAAATACAACACCAACGAAGAAATAGAAGAAAAACAGTTAAGACTAAGACTCAACTCACACATCTTTTCCCCTCCCAACGCAATCCTCATTCTCCGTCACGCCTTCGCAACCCCACTGCCACCGCATCAACTTTAGTCAACTCTTCTTCTAACTTCTATTTCAATACCTTCTCTTATTCCTCTGTTATTCTTAAAATTCCATTATTAGCCCTCTCCGACCACCGTCGCCACCTCCTTCCACCGCCTCTCTTGTACCTCCAGGTTCTCTCTCGCTCAGCCCTACTCTTCTCTCCTTTTTACTCACTTTGTGTAATGCTTAAGCAATTTCACTCTTAGCGTGAGCCAATTTTAGCAATCTGTTTAACTTTGTTTTGATTTGTTAGTCGTTAATTTGCTAAATCTAATTTTGTTTCTTGTCGCAGAGCTTCCTCCCGCACTCGCATCAGCTTGCTCTGTGTTCGTTTAGTTGCTCCGTCGAGGTTCGTTCTTATAAATGCATCTTACACGTACATTCTCCTTCGAGTAAATGCATTTGCATTGAGGTTAATTGTTTATCTATTTAGTTTATTTTGATCTGTAGGGTTGTACTTTCCTTAATTAGTCATTTCGGGTTTGATAGTGGTGCTGCGGATTGAGAAACAAATTTCAATCCCTAACTATACTATTTTATTAGCCTTTGCACATTTTGTGTCCATTTCTGCCAACAGGAGTCTTTTCTCTGCTGCTGTTAATATCTTCTAAGGAAGCTCCGGCTACTATTGTAATTTGTATTTGGAATCTAAAGTAGAAGTTATAACTATTTCCTTTTTTTTTTGTTTTTGTGTACTATGTAACAGTGTTGTCAGAAAAGGACACTGACTTTTTTAGGACGAAATGTGGGAGCTTAGCATGAATTTGTTGTTACTAAATTTGGATTTTATTGATTTAAATTGCACTCCAATAATCCCAGGATTCAATCAAATTTGTGAATTTTAAGATTTGTTCCAAGCAAGCGAGGGTTCTTGGTGCTTGAGTAGGAAAGAAAGTCTAGGACCAATAACCAATATCAGCAAGGATTAATAGTTTGATTTTAAGTCGTCTACTAATGAGAATCCCTTGATTCAAACTCAAGTTATGCAGTTGTCATGGATGGATGGATGGTCAACAAGGTATCATCCTCTGTTGGCAGCTCAAAAGAATTTATTAACTAATGTAACTAATTGCGTTTTAAGAGAATTGAATAGTTTTCCTTATGGAATTGTTTTCAAATATGGTCTATAATAAGTGACCAACAATAGCATGATAGCACTTGAAAAGGAGGGGAGAGGGATGTAAAAATAATGGCGTGTGTTGGATAACCAATACTTGTAAACTTCAAAGGTTATTTGGATGGATGAATGGATGAGATGAATTAATGGAAGGTTAGAGAATGGAACATTATATAATAAACCATTTAATATGGGGTGGGGATAGTATTTATATCTTCAGGGGATATAAATCATATGTACCAAGCTTATTACATAAGCATTCAATTCAAGGACCTCTCAAGGACTTAGTGAATACGTTATTCAATTGATTATTCGAGTTCTCGAAGTTTGTCATAATGTTACCCAATAAAATATTCTCTCTATTGAAATAACAATCAATTTTTGTCTCATGAAATAGATTTGAGTCGATATTTAAGGCTACCTGGTTATCATAACTAAGCATCATCTGTGAAACATTTGCAAACTTAAAGTTCTTTAAGCAATGGTCTGAGCCATACAAGTTCACAGGTGACTGAAGCCATGGCTTGCTATTCGGTTATAGAACTTATCTCCTTGAATTTTTGTTTCTTGCTCTTCCAAGTTATTCAAATGTCTATAAGTTTAGCATTCATCGATCAACCTATTTTACCTCCCAAAATATCTATTGTGTACTTCCTCTGACAATTCACACTGTCATTTTTGGACCAGGCCACCTTTATCCCAAGTAGTAATGAAGTTTCACAAGATCTTGTTTAAAAATAATGGAAAAGATGTTGCTCTAGCTGCGTGACTTCTTGGTGGTCACTACATGTAATAACGCTATTGTCAACTTATACAATCAAGTAAATACTCTTGAAGCTCAATGGTGATAAAAAAACTGAGTGATCAACCTATCTATTAGTTATACCAATCTAGTGAACTATAGTGCTAAATTGGTCAAACAATGCCCTGGGAAATTCTTTGAGGCCCTATAGCAATTTATAGAGATTACAAAAATAGTCTTGAAGACTCCCCTTGAACAATAAATTCAGATAGTTGCTCCATGCAAACTTCTGTGAGATCTTGTTTGAGGCCCTATAGCAATTTATAGAGATTACAAAAATAGTTTTGATTCTTGAAGACTCCCCTTGAATGATAAATTCAGATAGTTGCTGCATGTAAACTTCTGTGAGATCTTTCTGATGAAGAACATTTTTTATGTTTAGCTGGTGACAAATAGTAGCCATGGAGACAAATAGTTTGATGGATGCCATTTTGGGCACAAGAACAATTTTTTATTATTGAAGTATGTATGTTTGGATTTGACTAAAAGAGAGAGAGAAAAAAAAGATGGAAAGAAACACTGGGGATAGAAGTAAAAGAGTCATGATAGAAAAAAATGTGTTGTTTGGCTGAGCAGAAATGAGAAGAAAAGAAGTGAAGAAATCTGCTTTTGGTTAGATAAGTCAAAGTGTTGAAAATAAATAAATAAATTGTTTAAAATGCTTTTTGGTCCAATTAAAAAAATTAAATTGAACCCTATAATCACAAACTTCTTATTATTTTATTTTGTGTCATAAGAAGTATTTAATTTAAAAAAAAAGTAAAACAGAAGAAGAATCAAAAGCAATTACAGGGAAATCTTTTTATACACAAGACTCATTAAAAAACTTTGTTTCCTATATCTTTCCTCAAATAAATGGTGAAAATTTAGTATTTGCATCTAAGTTCACTCTGCTACATTTCCTACTCTACTTTTACTCAATCTCAAACAAACATAGGGTTAAATGATATCAATAGCCACCATCAAGCCTTATTCCAATAGACAGGTTTGCCTTCATCAATCAATGATGTCATTGGACTCTATCAAAAACCAAATCTTAATAAGACCATTTAGATCAAGGTCATTTTAATGGATTCACCTAATTTTTTGTTGGTTTTCCTTTGTTTCCTGGATTATCTTTCATTTGATCAATTGTTCCCACTAGGCCTCCATTACCTTTTTTCTCATATGACCAAACCCAAGGATTGTAACTTGACTTGTAAGAGTTATGAGTATATGAAAAACTATATTTATAGACCTTGGCATGTATTAAAAATAATATAGACAAGAAAAATAACTCATAATAAGTCATAAATAGTAAACAACACAAATCACTCTCCAAGTCTAGCAACATGACTTGAACCACATTCAGCTGATGCCATTTATTTTTTTCAAATTCTAAATAAAATAGAACACTCTCCAAGTCTAAAAAACAACAAGAACTAAAGAAAATATTAAGAAGAAATATTAAACAAAACAGAGTTGGAGATGAAGGTGGTGAAGGCAGTGCAGTGCCAATGATGTTGAGGTCAGAGTTGGAGATGGGGACATGATGGCCATTAGTGTTGCGATGGCCGACAATGGTGAAGCAAGCGACAGTGACATAAATGTCAGTGCTGCAATGATTGATGATGATGATAGTTATGGGATTGTCAAGAGTTGTTTGGTTTTGTTCTAATTGCGAATGGGAACCCTAGGGTAAAAGGGCCTTCCTTATGAGTTGTCTTTTTTGTTTGTTTTTTTTAGCAAACTAAAGGACTTTTTTAACTTGAACCCTAACTACTCAAATGGATCAAAACAGTGCACAATCCACCAATTTCGCAAGCACTGAACGATCCCACTATGATCCACTGTGTGCATAAGCTCTCTGTGTTTCCCTTACTCACAGGATCTTATGCAAGAGAATGTGAGTATACTTGTGATTTTGACAACATTGATTGAAATATTGAATTTCTGTTTTTAATTATTAGTTTAACTTTGATTGAAATATTGAATTTCTGTTTTTAATTATTAGTTTAACTTTGATTGAAATATTGAATTTCTGTTTTTAATTAATAGTTTAACCAAGAAAGTTTTATATTTAAGGAAAGTTAACAAATATAATCTGAGTGAAGATAGTTTTGTAGGTAGTGGAGCCTTCGTGTGAGAAGAAACAAAAATATCTTAAGAGTAATTTTGGAAAAAAGTTGTGTACACGGGATTATCACCTTTATTAATTGTTATAAATAAAAACATATTGAAATAACTATATGCTACCGAACATTGATTAAAGAGATAAAATTCTTAAATTCTTAAGAAGTTTACAGGATGCACACAAGTTCAAACTAGGGTGAGATTTAATTGAAACTAAGGTCTGTACACGGTCAAAGGTTTATGTTAGTATCTGTTTGTTAAATGAAAAAGATAGAAATGTTCAAAAGTAAAAACAAAAGAAAACACTAGCCAACAAAGTTCTTTAATATATATATAAATAGTTGATTTCACGTGCAACATAAAATTTTAAACTACAAGGATGTTATGTTAATTCAGTAAATATTTTCATAGGGGAATGGTAAATGAATTGCGAACTTTTTACGAATATAAAAATATATTCTAGAAGACTCGACAAGACTTTCCCATCATATAAACCCTATTGGACTGACCCATCTATCCTCCCCGGCAGCTGCCACCCTTTTTTCTCTCGATGCCAAACAACACTGACAGATACTTTGATGTAACCAGATTTGTCGTTCGGGTCAATATTCAAACTTTGGTGATTACCAATTTGCTCTGCGCACTATTTTTCATGATTGAATTTTTTAATCTTCCCATGGTTAGAATTTTGTGACCTAGATTCTGGTTTTATTCAGGCTAGCAAATTTGGAGACGCTGTAAGAGTTACAAATCTATTTTCGTTTATTGTTTGTGTCATCTTTTTTTTTAAAGCAGAAGAACATTTTGCGTAATCTGCTTGGTTAGGAAACTCTTGAGATGACATCAATGTCTTCTACAGATTGGTTAAGGGATTAATTGCAAGATGCTGTATTTCTATTTGATTCCGTTTTTGAGATCTTATTTAACTTATATATCCCATAGGGCAGATATTGCTGGATGACCTAGATGAAAATTATTGATGACAAACTACATGTTTTGTCCAGTATCCGAAAAGTGTGATTTCTCTGGGTACAAAATATTTTCTCTTTAGTGATTTGCTCAAATTTGTAATAAAATTAAGAAAATTTAGATAGGTAAAAAAGTTTATTGAATAAATGCTAAATTTCTTGTGAACATATTAATGATTGCTGATTTTTACTAGGTGTTGTAATGGTTTGACATAAATTTGTCCACATTAGTTTAAATATATTTTCATATATTTTTCTCAGTATATAAGTAAGGGAATGGAGTTTTTTCTTTTGGATCTCTGGTTGCAGTAATAGATGTTGGACCTGGATACCGGAGAACAACCCCCTCTCCCCTCTTATTATTTTACTTTTACAGAAGCAGGTATAAGTTTGAAGGCGAGTTTGTGATGTTAAATTTGTCTTATTTGTGAATAGCTTGATGCTCTGTAATTATGTTCACTGAAGGTCCATCTCAAATTCAGAACATGTGGTGCACATATGTGTTGCCTTCTGGAAAGGAAGCTAAATTTGCTATGATGAGTAAACAAGATGCAACAATGAAAAATAGTTAAAATTGTTGTGCTTCATCAATACTTTTTTCTTATGAAATATTAGCCTGTTCTGGGTGCAAGAAATGCCTTCCTAGTGTTGTTGACATGAACTGACAACTTCTATTCCAAATAGTAAAATTGTCTATTATCTTAGGCTTACAAGTTGTGCACTTGCATATTAATTACATGAGCTATGTATGTATGGTGACATAATGTTTGTTTTTTCAGTCATATCAATTCTCAAGTATGAGGATTGCCAAGGAAGAATCATCAAGCAGTGCTGCACAGGCAAGTGATTAACACTTCATTATAACTTGGATCCATGAGACTCTCCTATCCCCTATTATCCTTCTCAATGGCTGGAGTGTGAATATCTTTTATTTATTAACTTGAACAGGCAATAAGCTTGATATCAGCAGTGAAGGAATTGCAAGGGGTTACTGCTATGGATCTCAATAAATTATTGAGAGACTCTGAAAATTTCACTATTCAGTACCTTACTGAAAAAGGATCAATACTGAAGGTTGTTTCTTACTCAGCTTAATAATGCTATTTGATATTTTGTTTTATCAGATTGTTATTTTTTGTAACATGTACAGATTGATATGGAAAAGCTTGTGGGATCTCTTCCATTGCACCTTAGTACCCTGCTGATGTCAGCTGTTAGAAATGAAGCCTTGTTCAGATACCTGTTACGTGGCATTCGACTCTTGCATTCCTTGTGTGATTTAGCCTCCCGAAATTCTAAATTCGAGCAGGTTAATATTAATAATGCCTGCTAACATTTATCATATTCCGCTCATCATGTATTTTTTTGTATTTTCCTTGTGTGGCAAAGACACACCATTTGAATGTTGAAGAATCATATTTATTAAAATTCCTCTTTAGTTTGAACAGCATTGGTTGGGCACTAAATAATGCTTTTTGTTTAAAAATTAAGGGGGTGAGGTAGGTAGGACTTTTTTTTCCTGCATGGAACATCTACTTTTTATTACATTAATTTCTTTACAGTTCACATCATACTAATATGGGGTCATTGTTTTGTCAAAGAAATATAAGTATTGTAGAGTTTTTGTGGAGTTGTCTTCATGATCCTGCAGACTTTGTTAAATGTGTGCGTGTATTGCTTTTTGAAAATTATAGTGATGCTATGGTTCTGATTTCTGTATTGGAATATGATTTCAGATTATGCTAGATGATGTGAAAATTATGGAACAGTTGACTGACTTGGTTTTCTACATGCTAATTGTTCTTGGTGGATACAGAAAGGTTTTTAATTGTTTGGTTCTTTACAGTATGATCTATCCTGTCGTGTTTCTATACTGAGATTAACTCATGTTGCAGGAATACCATGCTTTTAGTTATATGCACCTTTTGCATTCAACTCTTGTAGCATGCAATTTACATCTATTAACAGGGTTTATATCAACACAATGGCAAGATATTGTTCATGTATTGCTTGCGCACCCCAAGGTACAAGTTCACCTCCACCCTATGTTTTAGACACTTGATTCAGAAACAGTATCCTGTTAGTTTCCATTTGTTGAATTTGTTAAAAACAAGCTTATTATATTGTCACTACTATTTTAAATCTCTTTTCTTAAATTTAACTTTCTATCTGAAATTCCTGTTCGTCTCTAAAAATAAAAAATAAAAATGGACACAGCTACATATTTAAGTAGCATTTCTTTTAATCCAATTGTTGCATGCATTTAGAATTTCTTTCCAGTCAGCTAATATCTTTTTTGCGCTTAACCTCTATTTCAAACAAATTCTCCCCAAAAGCTTAAGGTTTGAGGTGAAAGCATATGAATGGTTTCATTACATCTAGTAAATACATCTATTAAACTATGTTATTTTGTTTATTTTCTGATAATACATTTTGGTTCTATGGCTAATCATGAATTGTATGACAGGTTGACATATTTATGGATGCAGCTTTTGGATCAGTTCGCATGGTTGTTAGTTTTCTTGAGAATACACTGGTAGCATATCAAGAAGATGTTTCTGTGGAATCAAATCTTACTGCAGGACAAATAGTTTATTATCTCTGCCAGCAGTGTGAAGCTTCTCTGCAGTTTCTTCAGTCACTTTGCCAACAAAAATTGTTTAAGGAGCGCCTTCTCAAGAATAAGGTTTCCAATCTTACAATCTTCATAAATATAGAAAGGAAAATCTGTGTCTATATATATATATATATATATATATATATATATATGATGGAATTTGTCTAAAGTTTGATTGGAGATAAGGAGCCTGGTTGCATCCTCTGTCCCTCCCGTCATTATATAATTTATTAAAATTGGGTAGCTCCTTAAACAAATCTGGCCAAATTCATTCCAATAAGGTTAAGTAAATATACCTTGTTTCTAAAAAGGAAAATGTCATCACATGTTTACATCTTTTTACTCTCCTTCAAAACGACCATTTTCTCTCCCCTTAATTGGAAACAACAAAAAATGGAGCAGCGTGTCAATTTTGGACACTTATATACTCATTAGTGTGCTTGGCTAGTACATGTTGTCAAGTCTATATGTCTATTTACATGGTGCTTGGAACTTGGTTTTGTTTTCTTAGTTGGTTGTTCATTTTTCCTTTCTAAGGAGGATTCTTAGTCTTTTTTTTACCACTTTTTCTCCCCTTCTATTTTTTTCCACTTCCCCAGACAAAATATTATTAGATCTTCTCCTCTGTCTGAGCAGTTTTGCTAGAATCACAACCAAATTTTTTTGAAGGTGATATATAAATGTTCAACCATGACTTTTTCTTGTTTGATGGTATAATCCTTGACACCTCTGTTGCTAATAATAGACAGGTTTCTAATTCAGAATAGTGACCTACCTCTATGTAATTTTTTGTATGGGCCTATTTGTGACTAGATCTAATGGAATATTCTTCATACTTTTTTTCTGGTCAAACATCACACTGTTAGGCATATAATTTCCTTCACCAGTTCACCTTTTAATTAAAGTGGAGAGACATTAAGGATCCTATGGACAATAAGCTTTCCGAGAATGGTCAAATTTGAGGATTAGAGTTCAAATTTCTGATTTAGAAGTTTCAATGCCAGTCCTATAACAGCCCTTCTTTTATGCCCATATTATCTAATAAGTATACTCTATTGTTTTCCTTATATCTTGAATACTTTTAGGTTTCAGAACTCTTTCATAAAATGCTTTGAATTATATGTTCCAAAATTCCATGATTTTTGTTAATCTGCGTTAGAGTGGGCTAATGTACCAACTATTAGTTAATGTGTTTTGGCATTAACGATAGATATTGTTTGAGGGAGAAGTAAGAGCTTTAGGTGTTGGAAATTCCACTTGACAAACGGAATACTTTCAACATAGTCAGTAGCGAAGATGCTAAAGTTATTGCATTGGTTTAGTTCATTGATGAGCTGTTGTGCTCTATACGTACATATAACTGCATATGCTCATGTGTTTTTACTTACAGGAATTATGTGAAAAGGGAAGCATTCTTTTTCTGGCTCGATCCATCTTGAAGTTACACATTCAGCCATCTTTTCCATCTAGGGTCATGGCGGCTATTTCTAGGCTAAAGGCTAAAATACTATCTATTGTGAGTCCAATGACAAAATGTGCTATAAGTCCTTGGATTTGACTTTAATATTGAGAAAAGTCTCAATTTGATTTTATGAAGTTATGTGTGTCATCAAATTAGTCATGCAAAATTATTGGACTACAAATTAGTCTATCAAAGATTCTTTTTGTTTCCACTTTAGTCCTCACAATATTTTGCTTGGAAATTAGTTTCTGAAAGATAATTTATCACCAAATTAGTCATTCAGATTCTTTTTGTCACCACTTTAGTCCTTAAGAAACAAAAATGTTGATGTTGGAGATTTTTAAGACTACTAATTTAGCGATGGTTAAATCTTTGATGGATAAATAGGTTGACAAAATATTTGGAGGACTAATATGGTCATTATTTAAATATTTGAGGAATTAATTTGGTGACATAAAAAGTTGAAGGACTAACTAGATGACGCATCTAACTTTGGAGGACCAAATAGAGGACTTTTTTAATGTACTTTATAATTTGTGCATATTATTAACAACACTATCATTGCTTTCTTTATTCAGCTGCTGAGTTTGTGTGAAGCAGAAAGCATTTCTTATCTTGATGAAGTAGCCAGCTCAGCACGAAGTTTAGATTTGGCTAAATCTGTTGCATTAGAGGTTAGGTTTCTTCTGTTGGCTTGTATTGTAAACTATTGAACAGAAGGGTGCAGTTTTAGTGAGATTTTTCTGATAACTGATGAAAATTGTTGCCAACCTTTTCTGCCACTTCCTGTTGTTTCGTTATAAACTGGGTTTAGATTTCTGAGTACTAAACATATATGGATTATTGAGTAATGTACAAATCTTTTATGGTCTGCAGTATGTAAGCGTGGCAGTGTCTTTATTACTTGCTATCAATGTAGGTTTTTGACTTGTTGAAAAAAGCTTTTGGAAGAGATCCTGGGCATCTCACTGCTGACAGAAGTCATCCAATGGGGTTTGTGCAGCTCAATGCAATGCGTCTTGCTGACATCTTCTCTGATGATTCAAACTTTCGATCTTACATGATAATTTGTTTTGTAAGTTTATCCATTTTATATTAGAGTTAACTTGTTTTAGTATCATTGACTACATACACATCCAATGTGCTGTAAACATAGTGTTAGGTGGTATAAGCATCTTTCTGTTTTGTTTGTAAAACTAATCTAAATTTAATTCAAGACAAGATATTGCCCACCTCTTGTTTATCTTTCATTTTTAACCACTGCTTTATAATATTTTCCTTGATTTATTAGATATACAATCAGCAATAGGAAATTTGATTGTTTCCTTTGCATGTGATTACAGACTAAAGTTCTGACAGCAATAATTTCGCTCTCCCATGGAGATTTTTTATCCTGTTGGTGTTCATCTAATCTGTCAGAGATGGAGGAAGATGCTAGTCTTGAATATGATATATTTGCTGCAGTTGGATGGATTTTAGATAATACTTCACCAGATGTAAGAAATGCTACAAATTTGGAATTCAACCTAGTCCCTAACAGCATGCCTAAGGCTTCTTATGCACATCATAGGACATCATTGTTTGTCAAGTTCTTTGCAAACCTTCATTGTTTTGTTCCCAACATTTGCGAAGGTTGGTTCTTAGTCAGTATTCCCAAATTTTCTGAGCCAAATCTGATTGTTTCACTGTTATATGTATTTCCACATTTCATTTATCCGTTTCTTTTTTCTCGTAATTTTAATCCCCAGAGCAGGAGAGGAACCTTTTTGTTCTTAAGGTCATGGAGTGCTTGCAAATGGATCTTTCTAACTTGCTGCCTGGATTTTCTTTTGCTTCTGATGCTCCTAAAGCTGCCATTGCTAGCAAAAACCTCCGTAATAGTCATTCTCAATTTTTTTTTGGAATTATGAGACATATATGGTTATCTTCTTACTAGTAATAACTTTTTGTAGGCTCATTATTAAGTCATGCAGAATCTTTGATTCCAAACTTCTTAAACGTGGAGGATGTGCAACTTTTAAGGTTATATTTTGTGGCACTATATACTTTGACTTTAGCATGACAGATTTTAAACTCTTGTTTCAGTGGTTATTCATGTATTCGGCATATAAGTGTGTGTGTGTGTGTGTGAATGTGATGCATGAGCATTATGGCAGCTCCTTATGCCACTTGATTACAGCTGAAAAAAAGATTTGTGAGGCTAAATGAGGAACCACAACCTTGGTTTTATTCAAAGGAATATTTTTAAGGATTATGTTGAATTGAACCTTTTTTTCATTTTTCGAATGGAGAGCATGTCATCTGACAAGATGGCGTAAATAGACATTCTCTTCTGATTTTGGCGCACTTACCATTTTTATACATATTTATTAGCTTTTGTCAGTTTTGGGTATTTCTTTCTACCCTTTCTAAATTTACTTAGTAAAAGGCATTTTAATATTTACAATAGTTGCAGTTCTATCTTCTCAATTTATTTGGAGATAGGAGAAACAAGGAATAATAGAATAACTATCATGCTGATAATAACTGACAATCTTCTAGAATAAAGTTTACATGGTGGACATAGTTCTATACTGTAGTTGTAGACATTGCGGCTGATACGAAGCCGATTGCAACCGCTAGTGTGTAAAGTTATTATATTGTTGCACCAAATGCAAAATGGAATTCCATAGTTATTCTAATTATTGACATATATTTTATTTACAAGGATTCATATATTTTTTTTCATTTAAAGATTTTGTATCATTTGCCACCATCATGTCTGAACTTTTGTTTTCTATGACAAAACCGTGTAAAGAATGGTGTTGAGGTCATTTTGCAGCCCAATTGCGCTTTTGTTGCAGCTCCATTGCAACAGTTCATGTGATTAAAATTTACATTGCAATTGTGGGTTGTTGTTGTGGGTATAACTATGCAACTATAATATTGCACCTGCAAAAGATGATGTGATCTGCAATTTGTAACTCTGATTCTGTGATAGACCAAACATTAAAAGAACAAACCAAAATTTTAATAAATTCAGTTTTATACTATTCACAATAAATGTTTTTGGAAATAGACTATTGTAGTATCTTTTTCATATTTTTATGTTGATTTTGTTCTCTCTCATCTTCCTGTTCCCCCACACCCGAGTCACTTGTACTCCCTGGTTAAACATATCTGGCATTTATTTTTCTGAGTCTTTTAGCTCCTAAGGTCCAGATTTTTATTGTCATAAATGTCATGTTAGTTTAACAAACAACTTTGATTTGTGAATTGCTTGCAGAGTGTTTTTTGGTGAATTACAATCACTGTTTACATCTACTGGATTTGGGGAAAATCAAGTCCAAGTAAATCTTTTTCCTATAATTTGAACCGTTAATATATATCTTTTTTCCAATCTATTACTTTTTCTCTTTTATTCAGTATCATTTCATGTTTTGTTATAAATGTGCCTGTATCATTCTTCTGGGAAAACTCAGGATAGCAAATTTGAGGAGTCACAATCTTGGGATAAGATTTCTAAATTCAACATCAATGAACATTATCAGGTATTTGGAAGTGTTTTTTTTTTCTCCCAACCCATTCAATGATCACATTGTATTTTTACAAATGTAATTAAAATTATATCTACTTTAGAACTAGAAAATTCCTGTCAAATAACAAAATACAAGTAAAACAGTTCTCAGATTGGATTATTTGGTTAGCATGTAGCTTGTCCTGAACATTGTAACTCAATAAAAGTTTGATTTCCTGCAGGAGGCACAGAGTGCAGGGGGATTTCCGCCATCTTTAACTGGAAAAGAACCTGCTGATCTCAATAAGAAGGGTAGTAACTTCAAGGAAGGAATGTCTGAGAATTCTGCATTTCCGGACATGGACCAACATAATAGCAGATCTGAAGAGACAAATCAAGGCAAGGGCTTAAATAGGCAAAATCAGGTGGATGATAAAGGCATACCTGGTAAAACTGCATCAGGAGGAGCAAGAGATATGGACAAGGATGCTCAGAATGTTGAAACAAGTGGTTCAGATACTAGTTCTGCAAAAGGAAAGAATGTTGTTGATCATATGGATATTGGAGAACTTTCAAAATCAAATGAGCGTCTTAAAAGAACTGCAGTTGAGGAAAATCCAGAGGATGAAAAGATTGAGCTTTCACAAAGGAGAAAACGGAAGCGAACAATAATGAATGATAAACAGGTGTTGTTGATTGAGAGGGCACTCAAAGATGAGCCTGATATGCAGCGAAATGCAGTTTCACTTCAATCATGGGCAGAAAAACTAAGCGTGCATGTATGTTAAATGCACATAAATCTTTTTGAGTAATATTTCATTGGGGTATAATTTCCTGATACTTTCTTGCATTATGTTTTCCAGGGTTCCGAGGTTACATCTTCACAGCTTAAAAATTGGTATGCCTCTATGAAGTTTATCGTATAGTTTGTTTATTTTGTATATTTTGTTTCTCTTGTTATACATACTCCTTTTGTTGGAATTCAGGGCACATATCATATATCAAGGTTTCTTTAACAAATTATTGAGACTTGTTTATTATCTTGTCCAAAGCTCTAAACTATTACTAGGTACATAATCTTTGTAATTATATTTTAACAATGCTTAGTGTTAAGAAATGAAGTGGGT
>Ga0123341_1002961_pt1 | contig 14331 bp, 10 predicted proteins | sample Turbeapinknodule_FD_89959 | JGI IMG/M metagenome (GOLD analysis project Ga0123341, IMG submission 89959) | Root nodule microbial communities of legume samples collected from Mexico - Turtle bean Mexico pink nodule | ecosystem: Host-associated > Plants > Roots > Nodule | place: Mexico: Nepantla... | reverse complement strand
TTAGTTAACAAAACCAAGTATAAAGATAAAAATAAATAAAATTAAGAAAGAATTTTCTTAACTACTGTTAATTGAACTTAAAATTATTAATAAAAGTTATTTTTGAAATAAATATTTAAAAGTAATTAAATATTCATTATTAAAAGAAGATTGGTTTAATAGAAGTAATAATAACTTCTTCAAATGCTCTTGTTTAAAAACTATTCCTAACTACATACTTATTAATAATAACTTCTAAAATTAGTTTCTTTTAAAATGATAATTCAGATTCAATATTGGAGAATATTAGAGAAAAATAATGTTTCCCAAGATTTTCTCTCATACTAATTTAATTCGATCAAGGGGTCAGTAAAATTTAAATAAAACTTAAATGGCAACTAAACTATTCAACTTTAAATTCAACACTGGTAGAAAAGAAATTAATAAATAGACATAGTTTTACTTAAAATATGTTATTTAAAAAATACTTTAAAAATTGTTAAGGAAAAGAATATGGAACCACCTATAATACTACCTTTTAAAGGCATTTTTTCACGATTTTTTGCATGGTGCTACCTAAATGGCCACATTTCATGTATAATTTTGTATTATTATATTTTTACGAATATATCTATATAATAAATAAAACTATCACTAGATTAATGTTACGTTTGTACGCGTGTTTGAGTAAGGATGATATTAGCTTGACTCAATCTATATTCATTCGATATATAACATGACGTCAGCAGATCATGAATTCAACAAACTTTTCTTATCTTTTTTTTATATTGTGATTTTTATGATTTATTATTATTATTATTTAATTTAAATGCAAATATATTTAGCCTTTATCTACAACTTATCCTTATCAATTCAAATTTTCAGTTATTATTCCTAACAGGATGAAAATCTAAAATGTCAAAGAAATAAATAAATAAATTAGAAAAACCTTAATGATGAAAGCTTATTAGGTGAATAATTTTGTAAAAAATATAAAATGTGGTGTCAAACAAGTTTGAAAACGTATAGATCGGTTTCTCGCCCTTTTTTTGGAACCACGAATCGTCAAAGGTTGAACTAGAATTGAGTAATCCTGTGGCTAAACACTTTCTCATATTATACTCACAAAGAAGACACACGACACATACATTTGACTTTGAAATTTTGAGAGATACAAAAACATAAACAGGGGTTCAAAACAACCCTTTTGAATTACGTACCCCCTCACGTATTTAGATTCTGATTCCAACCCCACCTGCTCCACATATAAGATCGTTCTATAATCTCTCTCTTTCACTTTCACTCTCACTCTCTCCCTCTCAGCTGTGTTTTGTTTTGATAGAGTATGATCTCTCAATAACTTTTTCCTGTTTTGGTTTCATCTTTCTTTGATTTCTTCTTTGGAACATCATAATGCACACCTATAGAAAGAGAGAGATATATGATACAAAATGTCAATTAGGTATTATATATATAGTATAGTAGGCATGTTTATGCATCTGTTTAATGGGTTTTCCGTGAAAAGATCATTACTTAGCAAAGGTGATTATTTTTTGCGAAGCAGTGTCATTGGTGATGATGTATCTGGAGCTTGTATTGTGTCAATGAGTAATTTCTATGATTTTTTGGTCACCTGGGGTGTGCTGGAATTTATCGGTTTAGTGGTGCATGTCAAGTTGAAGCCATGATTATTGCTCTATGTACATCACCTTGACTACGGTTTTGTTTTCTGACTTGTTGTAGAGGTTGATACGAGAGAAGAATCTAAGGCAGCCATGGAGAACAGTGAGCCTCCAAGGCGTCTTGAGGTGGTTTATTTGCTTTTTATTACTTTAGTTTCAGGAACATATAAATATGCATTATTTCTTCACTTAAATTCTTTGCCATTAACAGGGAAAATATGCTGCAATAGTAGTCTGCTGGTTTCTTGGCAATGGGTGCCTTTTCTCATGGAACAGTATGCTGACTATAGAAGATTACTATGTTCACTTGTTTCCGGTAATTAATATATACACACACATTATATATACCGTATTATATTTTCTTTTCATCTGATTTTTCATTCATTCATGTGGTTAACCAGGGACTATTCCAATTTGAACCACTTCAAATTTCATTTTTCTGTGTGCTTCATAATATGGCTTAAGAACCTTGAAGGTTTCAGACCATGTATTTTGATAACAAAGAATACATGACAGAGCTTTACATCAGTTTATGTAGTTACCTTTGATATTCAACCATACACTATAGATCAGATGATCAAGGAATTTCTAGTCACTGCCATAGTCTGTTTTCATCTTATACAGAAGTTATACTAATAATTTATTATCACATTACTAAACTTTCTGATCAATAAATTTCAGTGGCTATAACTATTTTCATTTGTTTTACTGATCTTCTCACACTCCAATACATATTCTAGCGATCGCAGTTTGTTTCTCGTTTTCTGCGGTTCTTAATTGTTGTTTGTTCTTGTTATAATTTATATACCTGGATTGCTTTGGAATAAACTTGTTTTAATTTTCTGTTCTGTTCGTGCAGAAATACCACCCCTCTAGGGTGCTTACTCTTGTATATCAGCCATTTGCAGTTGGAACACTAGCAATACTGGCTTACAAAGAGGACAAAATCAATACAAGAATAAGAAACCTATTTGGATATACTCTTTTCTTCATAAGCACTTTGTCGGTGTTAATTGTAAGTTTCATTCACTTGTTTGTAATATATGATTCCTTCACAATGGTTTTTGATTGTTGCTTTTATTTTTCCTATTAATCTGCCATAGTTGGATTTAGCAACATCTGGTAAAGGAGGACTTGGGACTTTTATTGGTATATGCATAATTAGTGGTGCATTTGGAATAGCAGATGCTCACACGCAAGGTGGAATGGTGGGAGACCTATCCTACATGCTTCCAGAATTCATTCAGGTTTGCATTAGCAATGGAATTACTATGAAGTTTTGAAACTTTCCTTCAATGTATGCATTTCTTTTTTTCTTCTTATATGGTTTTACTGCTGTAGTCTTTCCTTGCTGGTTTAGCAGCATCTGGTGCACTAACATCTGCTTTGAGGTTGATTACAAAAGCAGCATTTGAGAATTCTAAGAATGGTCTTCACAAAGGAGCCAGTAAGTTCAACTCTCCAGAGCTTAAGACATTTGATAATGAAGATATATTCGCGAATCATGGTTATGTGGTTTATTTTGATAATAACTCAACATACATTTTTGGACTATGTAGCAATGCCAATTTCTTCAAAAGCCTAAACAAATTGTGATGATTATTTGATGTCATTTAACTTTATACTATAAAGATTGTTGTTTCACATGACTCATACAAATAAATTAGATATTGATCACTTGTCGTTCTACTTTCCTGCAGTTACGTTCTTTGTCATATCAACATTCTTTGAGCTTCTTTGTTTTCTTCTATATGCATTTGTCTTTCCTAAATTACCAATCGTGAAGTACTACCGTTCAAAAGCAGCATCTGAAGGATCCAAAACTGTTTCATCTGATCTTGCTGCAGGTGGTATCCAGACCCCATCTCGAAGAGTACTGTTTCTTTTCTTTTCTTTTCTTTCCAATGTTTCAAATCACAATATGTTCTTAATTATTCAAGCTTCAGTTTATTTACAATTTAAGTACTTTTTTTCAGGTCAATGAAGATGACAAACGATTAGAGCGCAAAGGGAATAAGCAACTGTTATTAGAAAACATTGATTATGCACTTGATCTGTTCCTAATATACGCACTTACACTATCAATTTTCCCCGGATTCTTATCAGAAGATACCGGATCACACAGTTTGGGCACATGGTATTTTCGTTAACAACATAGCTTCTTTACTTCCTTTATATTTCTATCTTTTTGGAAATAAAATCTTCCATCGATTTTCCTGTTCCTTTATGACCAGACACAACATGATAAAGATTAGTGTTATGTGCCATGAAGAAAAGTGTCCACTAATTATAACATAACGCATATTTGAGTGTAGTTAATTATTTTTCATGAATTGAAAACCTTAGTATGTTTTGATATTTCCAATTCTTTCAGGTATTCTCTTCTGTTAATTGCTATGTACAATGTGTGTGATCTGATCGGAAGATACATTCCACTCTTGAAAACCCTGAAGTTGGAGTCCCGAAAAATGCTCACCACAGTCATTGTTAGTCGCCTTTTGTTTGTGCCAGCATTTTATTTTACTGCAAAGTATGGTTCACAGGGGTGGATGATAATGTTGACATGCTTTTTGGGGTTATCCAATGGTTACCTCACTGTTTGTGTTCTCACTTCAGCACCCAAAGGTTACAAGGTGAGTTTGTTAAACAACCAGAACTTTTCGGGGTTTTCTAAATTCATATTTAGATTGATTAATGTTGTGCATTTTTTTAATGTTTGTAGGGACCAGAACAGAATGCCTTGGGAAACTTGTTGGTGTTGTTTCTTCTTGGAGGTATTTTTGCAGGTGTAACACTTGACTGGTTGTGGTTAATAGGGAAAGGGTGGTGAAATCTTAACTACAACCCAAACTAGAGAAATAGCTTAGGCATTCATTTATTCACAAACATATACATGTTTTACGTATGTTTACAGTACTTTGTGTATACCTCATTTGAAGGAGTAAAGATCGTTTCACTGCCAATTATTTCTCAATTCAATCTTTATATCACAAAATTGACTTTTTCTTCTTGCAACTCTCATTTTTCTTCCTGCACCTTAACAATTTTCAAAATGACTATTTTACTTTTTCTAAAATGATTTTCGGATTATGTTTTGAAAATTTTCTGGAACATACTTTTCAAAATTTCTAGAATGGGATTTCCAGAACAAACAATGTTTCGGCAATAAAATTTCTGGATTGAAATTCTGAAATGCGTGAAGTATGTTTTCCAAAAGAAAGCTTGTTTTGGAAATCCTATCCTGAAAAAACTTTTCACAATGTTTTTCTAAAATAAGTTTTCCATAACAAATTTTACAAAACACAAAATATGTTTAAGAAAGATATTTTCAAAATGAACTTCTTTTCATAACACGATTGTTTTCTTCTTCCTCTACAACATTTTGTAAACTTTAAGTTTCAAAGGCTTGGCAAATGTATCAGAATTATCTATCTTTATTCATAGGTTCCAATGCCTTTTATAGAAAATACATGAAAACTGCAAAACAAAAATAAAGGACACGACTCAACTAGCTCCACTAATAACAAGAAAATAGAACAAAAACTGACATGTTCTAACCCTGGAGAATAGGTCTTTATTGAAATAATCTAAAAACTTGTTCAACATTCCCACCCTTGAACTGAACTCGATCAAGAGTTTTAGTTCACAACACTCATCCCAAACGCTTCTCTGATCCTTTGAAATGATGTCATCTTCAAAGGCTTTGTCATTATGTCGGCCAGCTGCTCCTCAGTACTGCAACAGACCAATTTAATGACACCTTCCTTTGTCAATTCTCTTAGAAAATGGTATCGAACCCTTATGGGCTTTGACTTTCCGTGCATGACTGCATTATTTGACAACTTGATAGTGGACGTGTTGTCACAAAACAAAACCATCTCTTCATCTTGTTCATGCCCAATTTCTTTCAATATCCTTTTCATCCAAATGGCTTGACAGGCACATGTAGTTATTGCTACATACTCTGCTTCAATAGTTGACAGAGTAACGATTGGTTGCTTCCTTGAGGACCATGCCACAACTCCTCCACTCATTAAGAAAACATAGCCTGAAGTGCTCCTACTGTCATCCACATCTCCCGCATAGTCACTCTTGGTGTAGCCTAAGAGTTCACTCTTCCCTTCACGTTGATACCATATCCCAAATTCCAGAGTTCCCTTCAAGTATCTCATGATTCTTTTTGCAGTAGCAAAGTGCTACTCAGTAGGATTTGTCATAAAACGACTAATAAGACTTACCACAAACATCAAGTCAAGTCGTGTGGCTGTGAGATACATTAAACTGCCCACCATTTGCTTATATAACGTTGAGTCGACCTTCACACCAGCTTCATCTCGGCCAACCTTCTGTCCAGGGACTATCGGATTGCAAACGGAGTTGTTATTTTGCATCCCAAACCTCTCTATCAACTCAGCAACATATTTTCTTTGACATATAAAGATGCCATCAGCCTTCTGCATCACTTCAATGCCAAGAAAATATCTCATCTTCCCCAAATCAGTCATGTCGCATTCATCCTTCATGGAACGCTTAAACTCATTCAACAACTCCTCATCATTACTAGTGAACAATAGATCATCGACATAAATGCTCACAATTAGGATTTTACCTCCCTTTTGTTTGATGAATAACGTTTGTTCACTAGAGCTGCTTATAAACCCTTCATTGAAGATATAAGCCTCAATGCGACTGAACCAAGCTCTGGGCGCTTGTTTTAGTCCGTAAAGAGCCTTATGCAGCTTATAAACCATGTCCTTCTTCCCTGCTACTTCATAACCTTGTGGTTGCGCTACAAATACATCTTCCTTCACCTTACCATGTAGAAAAGCAGACTTGACATCGAGCTGATAGATTCCCCATCCTCTTTGTGCTGCTACAACAATGATCATCCTCACTGTATCCATTCGAGCCACCGGTGCGAATACCTCTGTGTAATATACTCCGTACTCTTGAGCATACCCTTTTACCACCAGCCGAGCTTTGAACTTGTCTACCTCTCCCAGTTCATTTAATTTGATCTTGTATATCCACTTAACCCCAATAGCCTTGGCTTCAACGGGAAGTGCAGTCAGTGACCACGTGTGGTTCCGTTCGATGGACTGTATCTCAGCATCCATCGCTTGTTTCCATTTCTGATGTCCTACGACTTCTTGAAAACTGGTCGGGTCTGATATGACCATGAAAGCTAGGGTTTCAATCTCGACTCTAGCCATGTTTGCTTCTTCCTCTGTATCTAATAGCCCTTCTCCTGTGATATAATCTGCATACAAGATTGGTGGTTTTCTCACCCTGCCTGTTGTTGATATTGTTTCTCCAGTTGCTGGATTGTTTAGTGAAGGAACGTCATCAGTGTATTCTTCTGCTTCTTCCGCTTCCTCTGCATTCTCAACATCTTCATAATCATTTTCCCACTCAAGTTCAATGCTTTCTTCACTAGAATAACCAACATCTTCCCAATTCCACTTCTTATCTTCCTCAAATATCACATCTCGGTTGATGTGAAACTTTTTCTCCACTGGATCGAACATCTTAAAGGCCTTGGATTCACTCTTGAAACCTAACAAGACATACTTCACGCTTTTGGCATCGAGCTTGCTTCTTTTAACATCAGGGATATGAACATATCTGATACATCCAAAAACGCTAAAGTGTTCGACTAATGGCTTTCTTCCACTCCATGCCTCTTCCGAAGTCATATCTTTTACAATGAGTGTAGGAGATCTGTTAAGAACATGATTCACCCATTGCACAACATCTGGCCAGAAAGCTTTTGGTACCTCCTTCTCTAATAACGCTGCTCTCACTATGTTCATGATTGTGCGATTTTTGCGTTCAGCAACGCCATTTTGCTGAGGCGTGAAGGCGGTGGTCAGCTGTATTTTGATTCCATGCTCTTTACAGAATTCCTTAAACGCATTTGAGTTGTATTCTCCTCCTCTATCCGTTCTTAGACATTTGATGAACAATCCAGTTTGCTTCTCCACAAACGCTTTGAATGTCTTGAACTGATGAAATGCTTCTGATTTTTCTAGCACAAAATATATCCATGTCTTTCTCAAGAAATCCTCAATAAAGCTTACAAAGTACCTTATTTGAGTGTTTGATAGTGGATTGATCGGACCATAGAGATCAAAGTGGATAAGCTGCAATCTTTCAGTGGCTCTCCAATTGCTCTGCTTCGGAAATGGAACACGATGGTGCTTCCCTTTGACACACGCCTCACAGGTGGTTTTCACATCTCCAATTTCAGGTAAACCCACAACCATCTCTTTACTGCATAATGTGTGAAGTCCCTTGTAGTTGAGATGCCCATATCGATGGTGCCACTGCTCTGCCTTGTTTGAGATATCAACCTGCAGGCATCTCTCCTCCTTTATTTTATCATTTGATTCACCTAACAGGATAAACATCCTATTAGCACTCATAACAGATTCTGCTATTTTTCCTCTTGAGGGATGAAAGATGTTGCATGTGTTTCAACTCCTCCTTTGAATAGCACATCTAAACCCCTTTCTTGAAGTTGTTCAACACTTAGCAGGTTGTTCTTCAATTCCAAAATATAATACACATTGTTGACCACATAGCTTATTCCCTTAAGCATTATTTTCACCACTCCTTTCCCACCAACCATCAATTTGTGATTGTTCCCAAGCTTGACATTATGTGTGAAGCTAGTGTCCAAGCTTGAGAACATACCTCTTTCTCCACACATATGGTTTGAACATCCAGAGTCCACGAACCACACATCTCCTCTTCTAGTACTTTGAAGTTCCACATACGCCATGAGAAGAATTTCATTCTTTTCTTCGATCTCTGCAAAATGTGCTCCATTGTTCCCATTTGGACATTCATATCGGAAATGTCCAAGGTTGTGGCAGTTGTAACACTCGATTGTTGCTTTGTTGAATGCGCGTCCTCTGCCCCTGCCTCGACCTCTGTATGATCTTTTGCCTCTGCCTTTGACATTGAGAGCTTGATCATCTTCTTCATGATTGATCTTCTTAAATTTCTTTTCATGTACGGACATAGTGCTTTGCAGTTCGTCAATCGTCATCTTTTCTGTGTCTTTTGACTCCTCGCTGGACACCACCACATATGTGAACTTGTCAGTCAGAGTTCGAAGTATTTTCTCAACAATCTTCGAATCTGACATGTCTTCTCCATTGCTTCTCATCTTGTTGGAGACAGACATTACTCTTCCAAAGTAATCATCGATGTTCTCTTCCTTCTTCATTTCAAGAACCTCAAAATCTCTTCTTAAGGTTTGGAGAAGAGACCGCTTCACCCTTTCGTTGCCTCCAAACTTTCTCTTCATCGAATCCCAAATGATCTTGGATGTTTTGCGATTCAAGATCTGTTCAAACACAACCCGGTCAATTTCTTGGAACAGGTAGTGCTTCACTTGATGGTCCTTCATCTTGAGCTCCTCAAGACTCTTCTTCTGCGCTGCAGTCACTTTGATTCCCTCTGTCGGTTCGATGTACCCCTCTTCCACAAGACTCTACAAACCCTTGGCACGCAAGAGGTTTTCCATTAGTTCACTCCAATGGTCATAATGACCATCAATTTGTGGAATCTTGGTGAGTGTTTTGTTGTCGCTCATCTTCTCTCTCTTGGATCAATTTGTTTTGCTTTGGCTCTGATACCAAATGTAAACTTTAAGTTTCAGAGACTTGGCAAATGCACCCGAATTATCTATCTTTATTCATAGGTTCCAATGCCTTTTATAGGAAATACATGAAAACTGCAAAACGAAAATAAAGGACACGACTCAACTAGCTCCACTAATAACAAGAAAATAAAACAAAAATTGACCTGTTCTAACCCTAGAGAATAGGTCTTTATTGAAATAATCTAAAAAATTGTTCAATATTGTGGTGAAAATAATTCTTAAGGGATTAAGGGAATAAGCTATGTGGTCAACGATGTGATTGTTCCCAAGTTTGACATTATGTGTCACACGTGGTCACTGATTGCACTTCCCGTTGGAGCCAAGGTTATTGGGGTTAAGTGGATTTACAAGACCAAATTAAATGAATTGGGAGAGGTAGACAAGTTCAAAGCTCGGTTGGTGGTGAAAGGGTATGCTCCAAAGGACGGAGTAGATTACACAGAGGTATTCACACCAGTGGCTCGAATGGATACAGTGAGGATGATCATTGTTGTAGCAGCACAAAGAGGATGGGGAATCTATCAGCTCGATGTCAAGTCTACTTTTCTACATGGTAAGGTGAAGGAAGATGTATTTGTAGAGCAACCACAAGGTTATGAAGTAGCAGGGAAGAAGGACATGTTTTATAAGCTGCATAAGGCTCTTTACAGACTAAAACAAGCGCCCAGAGCTTGGTTCAGTCGCATTGAGGCTTATATCTTCAATGAAGGGTTTATAAGCAGCTCTAGTGAACAAACGTTATTCATCAAACAAAAGAGAGGTAAAATCCTAATTGTGAGCATTTATGTCGATGATCTATTGTTCACTAGTAATGATAAGGAGTTGTTGAATGAGTTTAAGCGCTTCATGAAGAATGAATGCGACATGACTGATTTGGGGAAGATGAGATATTTTCTTGGCATTGAAGTGATGCAGAAGGCTGATGGCATCTTCATATGTCATAGAAAATATATTGCTGAGTTGATAGAGAGGTTTGGGATGCGAAATTACAACTCCGTTTGCAATCTGATAGTCCCTGGACAAAAGGTTGGCCGAGATGAAGCTGGTGTGAAGGTCGACTCAACGCTATATAAGCAAATGGTGGGTAGTTTAATGTATCTCACAGCCACACGACCTGACTTGATGTTTGTGGTAAGTCTTATTAGTCGTTTTATGACAAATCCTACTGAGTTGCACTTTGCTACTGCAAAAAGAATCATGAGATACTTGAAGGGAACTCTGGAATTTGGGATATGGTATCAACGTGAAGGGAAGAGTGAACTCTTAGGCTACACCGACAGTGACTATGCGGGAGATGTGGATGACAGTAGGAGCACTTCAGGCTATGTTTTCTTAATGAGTGGAGGAGTTGTGGCATGGTCATCAAGGAAGCAACCAATCGTCACTCTGTCAACTACTGAAGTAGAGTGTGTAGCAGCAACTACATGTGCCTGTCAAGCCATTTGAATGAAAAGGATATTGAAAGAAATCGGACATGAAGAAGATGAAGAGATGGTTTTGTTTTGTGTCAACACATTCTTCCTCTCTTCTTCTACAACGTCTATGATGCAACAATGGTGACATTGGTGGTGGCAATAATGGTGACGACAACAGTGATTGTGATAATGATGTAGTCATTGAGGGAGATACATATGAAGAACGAACACATCGGCGGAGAAGGAGAAAAATGTAAAACCCATGAGGACAATCTGATCATTTCACCCAACTGAGGGGTGCAGCCAAGAAACGGGTGGTACAGGAAGAAATAGCCCACAAAATTTGGCTTCGACTGGTTTTGGTCCAGACATCATCAATAGGTTGAGGCTGTTTCTTCCTGTACCTCATCATTCTCATAAAAGACCATTTTATCTTTTTTTAAAAAGACTTATGGATTGTTCTTTTCAGAATATTTCCATAACATATTTTTCAAAACATATTTTGTAAATTTCGGATTTACTATTCCAGAAACTAAATTAAAAAAATGTGTTTAGAAAAGAATATTCCGAAATGATTTTTTAGTTTTCGAATTTTCTATTATGAAAATATATTTTGCTCACAAAATTCCTATTCCAGAAATAACTTAACTCTTATTCCGGAATCATCCAAAAGTGTTAAGGGTAATTCTGATATTGCATAAAATTAGGGTGCATGAAGAAAAATGTAAGGGTGCAGGAAGAAATACCCATAGGTTGAAAGGGTCAAATGGATGTTTCTTCCAACACCTCCATTGCTTTTCCAAATACCCTATATAGGTTAGGGAAAAAACCATTTTGTCTTTAAAAAAAGTTCTAGATCAAAAAATACCTTTCAAATTAAGAAAAGAAAAATTTATTTAAAAAAATATATTTTGTACCGACCAAGTCATCGGGTGTGATGACGTGTCTAGCACGTGACTATGTGGGGCGTGCTCAGCGGAACACGCGGGCAAGAGAAAGATGAATGGTTCAGAAGCGAACATAGTCGCCGGTTCATGGAACTGGCGTTCTGTAGTGAACACGGTCGGTTGTCGCCAGGTTTGTGCGTCATCGATGTGTTAGGCAATGGGAGATCAGGTGGTCTGACGCCGCCGCGAGGAGCACATCGCCGGATTTCCCAGTAAACTCAGTTGAAGCTACTGACGGCTCAGAAGAGTAAGTTCAAGCGTATAATTTCAGTAAGATGATTGTTGCGCCAGCATAGGGCGTGAAGGGCGTGTGGGTTGAAGGTTACAACTTGCCTATCAGCGACAGGATTCCCAGAGTGGACACTCGTCGATGGCAAGGTTTCCTCCGCCAGAACATGCATGGCGCAACGATAAGGAGGGTGCCATTGGCGACAAGCGATATCACAAGGATGGTGTACTTTGCCGCACCCGATGCTCGCCTTGTCGAGTGGTGTTTTAGAGCATATTGCGTGCTAGCTTACTCCTTGAGTAGAGGACTTAGCCGCGCGACTGGTTACTACACAGAAATGACGCTCAAGTTGCCTCAACCTAGATAACGACACGTGTAGGGTTGGATGCTACCTGTTATTCCAACCCAGATGATGACATGTGTAGGGTTGGATGCAATTGAGAAATGACGCTCAAGCTATCCTAGCTCAGATGATGACACGTGTAGGGCTGGGCGCTACCTACTATCTCAGCCCAGATGACGACATGTGCAAGGCTGGATGCGAGCCACGCGTCCAAAAGCATAACGGCTTGGAGAGAGAAGAAACCTAGCTATAAAGGTAAACTTAACAGAATTTGCAGAGGTACGTTTTCATTACGACTCATTGCTAGGGTTGTGCGCCTTTAGTACGGTTCTACAAAGCATATTTTCTCTGAGTTTTTGGGTGTTCTTGTTACTGACTTGAGCGTCGGAGCGCCACCGGCCGCAGAGGCGCCACCTTGTGTTTTCAGGTTCTCAGAGAGGCTTTCTGTGGTGTGAACTTGAAAGCCACGTGGAGTCAAGCTGGTGAGGAGGTTCGTGACGAGGCAACGCTCTTACGCTAGGTCAACCGGCAGGATCATATTCTAAATTAGTATTGGTCAAATTGATCAATTAGTTAAAAATTAGATGAAAACCTTCACTCTAACGGGTTCATAAAAAGTTTAAATAATTTATTTTATAAAATTAATTAAACGATATAAAATATTTTAATAATTTAGTTTAAAATTTATTTAAATGTTAATTTATATTAGTATTAAATGAATTAAATTTATAAAATAAACTAGCCATAACAATAAATATGTTTTATTTTTTATGCACAATAAAATCGTAAAACTACATTATAAATATTTAAACTTTAATTTTTATAATTTTAAAAAAAATAATAGACATTGACATATTAGACTGGATGAACCAGGAGAGCCGACTCACCATATTTAATCGTTTCAAGCTATTTTTTTTTTCTTGACCTAAACAAATTAATTTTATGATTGTTAAATTTTAAAAATTAGATTTATTAATAGGATTATATTAGTTTATTCCATACTGAAAGTGACAAAAAATTGATCCGTTTGTTAAATAATGTGTAGACTTTTAGGCATGCACAGGTCAGAAAAAATATTTTACAAAGTTCATATAATATTGGTATAAAGATAAATTAATGTGAAAGTTAATGTGATGACAATTTTATAATATATTAGATACATTTTCTAGTTTTGTTGAACTTTGAATCTATGTAGAAAGTGGACATTATATCAATTGTAAAATGCAGATTCTACTTTTTTCGTCGATTCACCATTTATCAATGTGAAAGATGATAACTTTCTACTCCATTTAGACTTTGAATCGAAGTAGAAAAGTACTTAAAATAAGGTATACTAATGTTGTCTCCCTCAGTTTTCACTATGTATTGTGCAAACTCTTCCTCTGGCAAACTACATGGCAACACCATCAACCATTTTTGTCCTCCAAGTCCTCTACTAGCTCTTCTGCATTTGCACTTTCTTTTCCTCTTCCGTCAATTCCTCCCTACATAACACATCAATACTCATTTGTTAGCCATCATCCTTCAATCGCGCTCTCATCCCTTCTTGTCTCACACCACGCTTCTTGCTTCTTCCTCTAGGTTAGAATTTTAATTTTGTTTTCAATATTTTTAATTTATTTTTGTAGCAATTTCAAATATGGGAATATATGTTATTTAGAATATAAGAATATGTTATTTAAACATAGGAATATTTGTTAAATAGAGAGAGAGAAACATTTATTTAGTTAGAAGTTAGTTAAATATAGAAACAAAACAATTTTATTAAATTTTCTCAAGTATCTTATATGTGGTTCTAATTAGGGCTTGTCTCTCTCGTGTTTAGTTCACAAAATGCGGGTTAAGTTGACTCGTCCCGCGTAAGGAGTGTGAGTTCATTTTATTGACTAGTCTTGCATAAGAGTTAGTTCACGGGTTTCTGAGCCAGCTCGCATAAAGAAAATATTTTTTTAAATTAAAATTTTATTAATTATAAAGAAAAATATTTTCCGTAAAAAATTAAAATTTTATCTATGTTTCAATTCACTCAATTAAGATAAAAAAAAAAGTAAAGGAATTCAAGTA
>Ga0123341_1002960_pt1 | contig 14331 bp, 11 predicted proteins | sample Turbeapinknodule_FD_89959 | JGI IMG/M metagenome (GOLD analysis project Ga0123341, IMG submission 89959) | Root nodule microbial communities of legume samples collected from Mexico - Turtle bean Mexico pink nodule | ecosystem: Host-associated > Plants > Roots > Nodule | place: Mexico: Nepantla... | reverse complement strand
ATAATATATACAAATTACCTTATTTATATTAAATAAAAAATTAAGTATCTAAAACAACTAATTACCTTAATTTAAATATTGTTTTTCCTAATTATATTAATTATTTATCCTGAATCACAAGGTGAGGTAAATTTTTGTAACAAAATGGATTGATAAGAATGATTTATTGGAGACGAAGAAAGATCGGACATAGGTGCAACATAACATTTATAGCGATTAACATTGTGATGAACTAGAATATATGTTGGATAGGAAAAAAAAAGGATTTTGGTTTGTTCATGTCATGACTGATACAACCACAGAAAGAGAATAGAATGAAACACTATCATTTATGAACACGTATGAGGGCACCGGCTAAGGCTTTAAAAATCTATCAAACCACTCAGCTGATTCTTTCAGTTGAAATTTTGTTACTTCGTGTCCAACTCCAGGTTCTATAATACACTGCACGTAAAAAAAAAAGCCAATTATTAACAATCCCTCAGTATAGAATTAATATTGTCATACCCCACACCCACATTCTTAGTATTAAGAAGTTGACGCAAGTCAAACTTTGATTAATTCGGGATGAGCATATCGTCAGATTTGGTAAAATGACGTGTGAAATACAATTTGGGTTGGGTTGGTAAATGATGAGCATATCTATTATTTTTAAAAGGGGTGTGGTTGATGTGTCTGAGGTGTTTGCTATGATGCAAGTAAATGTGTGGTCTTGGATTTCAGTTAAAATTCGCTCTGCTTTGTATTCCTTTTCTAATTGGTGTTTGGAACCTATAACATGTATGAGGATGATGTCTTGAAGTTTGTTTTTTCAGGGTTTGGTTTGGGCAAGGTTGGTTTTTAGTTAGTTGTTGGTAATCGTATGAAATTGGTATTTATTGTGTATGTATAAGGGTTGAAAAGTGATTCGTATTTATTTATTTTTTTATTGCTGATAAAAAAAACTGGACTTAAACATAATCGGTTCATGGGAAGAGGTTCGTGAGTGAGACAACATATTATGGGTAGTTCGATAACGATCCGATAACGAGTGACACGATAGGTCTAAGAAACACTCGGATAGATTTTAAATGACTCTGATATCATATTACAAAGTGAACTTTAAGCCTAACTCAATCCCATAAAATCAACTCATAGGTGAAGTTTGCACCCACTTATGTACAATGAAAATCGCAGGGTGATACCAACTGTGAAACCCATTCTTAATAAACTGATAAGGGAAGACAATGTAAAATTTCCTCACCCAAGTGACCAACAAACTCCAGATCATACCTTAAAATGATCTGAACACTGAAACGCTTCGTATGCCTCAATAGCCTTTGACCTTGGAACTTCCAAGCTTGCAACGGGACAACGACGATCTTCCGCACCTAGAGTTCCGAAAGCCCAAGCAAATGCTTCAATTACTTGTCAGTTTAGAAATTTTCACAAAATCTAAATGAACCAAATAATTAAATTGACTAAACAATAGGTCTAAGGTGTTATTTACTCACACATACATATGTATAATGATAAATGCCTTACCATTTATAATAAGCAATGGGCGTGGTGCTATAGCTGGAATTGAATTGGGTGAATCAAATTCGGATGTTAAACCTGGAGCAATTCGCTCCCATGCCTGATCAGAAATGAAAAATTATGTGATCAGTATATAGTATCATGTTGCCAACCATTCTCAATCACGTTTTGTTAAAGCAATAAATCAAAGCATAAAGCAATTCATATGGAGACAGAATCGGAATTGACCTTCTCCACTGCTTCTTTGTCAATAACATCTTTACTCAAATTATGACGAGCCACTGCATCCAAGAACCCAAGAAATTGGTCATTCCTTCCGTGCCACTTCCAAAAAACATCTTTAAATGCCCTTTCTACGTGTTTCATATGATATTATCCAAAATGAAATACAGGATGCGACAACTAAATCAAAGATAAGAAAACAGGTAAAACATGGAAGAATTTTCAAAAACTCCTTTGAATTTATCATACCATCAAAAAAATGCTTCACACTATCATACTGATCCATCCATTTCTCGTTGTCAATGATCCATCGAAATTCCTGCAACATAAAGCACTTGAGTTTTTGAGTCGTTGTTTCATAAACACATTTCACTAACAAAAGCTTCATTCAATCATTCATTCAGTGTCACCTGAACGCCAACCAGAGGAACAGCCACAGCATAACGAGTATCAGCAAATGCAGCAAACCATGCATGCATTCCTGCGTGAAAGAATTATACAAGTGATGAATCAAATTGAACCTAACATATTCTTTTCAACATATCTCTCAACCAACCTCCGAGTCCTATTCCTGTGATTCCTATTCTAGAAGGGTCTATATCCTCTCTTTTTGCTGTTAGATAATCTGCCAATTTAATCAAGTCATAGGCCTGCCAGAACATGGATTAATACACCATTATTTCGGAACCGAACATATCATATGCTTAAACTGCTACAATCACACGTGAAACAAAATCTTTGGAGCATAAAGTGTGTTGGTAAATACAAGTCTACTTCAGTTTTAAGAAAAACAAATCAAAGACAGGCCAATAACCCGTCACAGAATGATGGTATCACAATCACAGTCCAATAAATCTTGAATTAATCCAACTGAGGGAAAAAAAAGGTATCCAGAAAACACTCAACACCAAACAGAGACCAAAAGAAAAACATAGAGAGAAAAACAGACAAATATGTGGCTTTTGAGATACTCTTAACTACAAGCTCATAAGTTAGATGGTTGTCGGGGTTCAATTTTGACTACTTTTTTCATTCCATAGTATCATTTTTACATTCTAGAAAAAGAGTGGCTCAGAAAATTCCAATAAAGTGACTCTATCTTTAACTATATTTCGGAAAAAGAATGACCCAAAAACTTTTAGTGAATTTCTTAACTAAATGGTAAGAAAAAAAAAGGATTTAGACGACCGTTTAACAACTATAAATAATAATAAAATATTAAATTAAATTATTTAATTAAAACATATATTAAATTATTAAATAAAAAATAAATGCTGTGTAATGATAACATAAATTTTGAAAGGTGTTAAATTATCACACATGATGTAATTTTTTATTGATAAAGAAAACAGGTTATAATTATAATATAAAACAGATTTATCTAGTAATATAATCACAAACTAATAACTGTAATATGATAATTATTATTTAAACTCAAACTAACAGTTCAATAATTTAAAAAACCACAGTTAAATATTTTTCCTAAATGAAAACATAGCAAGAAAGTTTCGATATGTTAACACCATTCACAATAAAATACATACACTTCACATATCAATAAATTAATATTTTAATTATATTTATTTTTATTTTTTAATTTAACATATTATTATATTATTATAATGGTTTGTAAAGTGTATGTATTTTAATTTTTGGGTGTTAAAAAAATCTTTTTCCAATTGGATAGTCTGCTGCTAGAATAGTCTGCTAGCTAGTCATTGTAATTAAAAAATCCTAATCTTCAATTGATTTTTCACTAACCAATCAATCCATTTCACACAACATGAATCTTACTTTTCTTGCCCTTAACAAAAAGAATCGAATACTTTTTAAAAATGTTGAATATAAGAAGCGTAATTATACCTTTTAATTATGTTATCTGAGTGTGTATAATCATTAAAGTCAATAAGAAATCAGTTAAGTCATTAAGAAATTACCGTATCATATATGAATGGCATCGTTTCACCTAATGCCCACGCCACAACAAGTCCCTGAGTATTTTATTTTGTAGGGTAGGTTGCAGCCAAAACAAGTAAAAGAAAACATGGTCAGTTTTGAATTTTATATAGATGACTGGTTTTAAACTTTCTTAGCGATCTTGGGTAAACATGTAAGCAAAAGAGAGTTCATTTATCTCTATAACGACATAACAATAACAGAAAAAAACAGTATCAAATTAGGTCTCCTAGGTTTAAACCATTCTTATTCTTCAAGGCAAATTATCCATTTAGAATCACTCAAATACTAATTCCATTTGATATAGTAGTCCAACTATTATGTTTGGAATTCTTTTAAAAAGTTATTAAAAATTAATTTACAAACCAAATTCTGTGTTGTAACTTCAGCTTCCTATTTTGTGAAATTACACTTTATTACCATTACTTTAAATGTAAACGTGATCAGAACAGTATAGTTAAATATTTTAAACTGGATTGCAACCACATTCAACAAAATTAGAGTTGCTATTTCAAAAGCATACCAATTTATAAAATTTATATTTTTTCAAACAAAGAATCTAAATTTTAAAATACTGAGTTTATGCTAAAACTTTTCCCTAAATAAAGTTAGGTTATTCATCAAGGGTTATGAACCAACAAGTAAGACAGAGTGCACCAAAGCAATCAAACCCGTAATGTTACCGACAACTGTCTTTCAAAATAACATTTTCCCTTAACAAGTCTTTTATCAATATAAGTGGAAACACATATGGGTAGAGGCATGTGTTCAATGATAACAAAAAGTAAAAATATTATTATTATAATATTTATAAAAATATAAAATATTATTGAATTATAAAAATAAATAATTTTACAATTTCAGTGTAAGTGATTTTTTATTAAAATAATAAAAAAATTATGTGCTTAAAACATAGTTAAAAGGGAGAATTCTTTTTTATTAATGTTATAGATTATATATAATAACTTTAAAATTTTTATTATTATTCTCTATACTATTAATAAAAGGAATTTGCTTTCTAAATATTTTTTTACATAATACTTTACTATTTACTATTAAGGAATTTGCTTTCTAGCTATTTTTTTACATAATACTTTACTATTTCACCTTTTTATGTCTTATAATGATTCTATATATACGCTTTTTTACTCTTTTAAACTCAATTAATTTATTATTTATAAAAATTACTCATAATAAAATTATAAAAAAGAATAAAATTGATTTATCTTTTTAAATTAACATATTTTTTACAATTTGAATATAAGTTATGATAATACCTTTGATTAATTATTATAATAATAATTAATCTTTATTTATTTCATTTGTTATTATCATAAAAAAATATAGACAAAGCTCGTGCGTATTCACCCTTATTAATGAAGAAGCGGGTTTAGGGTGCAATGCATAAGCTATGGCAAAGGAAGCTGCATAGACTAAGTCTTGGGAATGTTTGTTAGTTAAGTGGGAAGCATAGGCAAAAGAAGGCGCACCCTGATTGGCTTATTTGAGGAAGGATTGAGGAAATTATGGAGAAAGGAAGAGAGGATTTTATGAGGAGTGCTACTCTACACTGTTAGTTGTTGTTAGCAATAACACCTCATGCCCCTTAAGGGAGAAGGCTTGGACAACATCATTCTTTCTCTCTACATGGTGCTTTAGTGCTGTCAAGGGATGTTTATAGCATAGAGGCTCTGCTTTTTGGCAGTATGGTGTAGATTTAGAGTATTAAGATTGGTGGAGGAGATGATGATCCAGGTAGCAATCAAATGTGTTTGTCAGGATAATTCTTACTGTGTTAGATTTAGTGCTGTTTGTTTTGTTTAGGAATTCAAAAGCTGCGATGTTTAGTGCTAATGGTTTAGCTAGATGGAGGTATTTAGTGACATTGGTTGGTAGTCCAACGTTGATAAAGTTTTGCTGTAATTGTTATGCTATTGTTTTGAGTTAGATAAACCTTGTTAGGCGCCTAACCAGGGAGTTATTTGTTTACACTCTGTCGTGATTAGCAATAGAATATTTATATAAAAAAAATGAAGAAGCTGGTTAATTAGGTGTCTGTTTTAAAAAGAAAGTGTAAGAATATGTTTTTTGATTTGCAAAATCACTTACATTTCGGAAGGCACTTACGCTCTTGGCACGTTCTCCATGGTGAATAGTATCCATGGAAATTGCTATGTATCCCCGAGAAGCATAGGCCTAAAACAAGAAGAAGAACAGCTGAAGTGGGAAAGAAAATCAGCTATCATAATAAATTTACAATAATATTAATGGAATGGAAGAAACACCTTAAGCCATGGACGCAAGTCCTCTTTGTTTTGGTCCAAGCCATGAAGAAAAATAACCGCAGGCCTTTTTCTTTGCTTGTCGCTTTCTTTCAACTTCCAAATCAACAACGGTATCCGTCTATTCGTTTTCCACTCAGGAAGTGTTTCTTGCTGGCATCCCAAATCAACGAGTTCATCTCTCAAGAAAAAAATCAATCAGAAAAACAAAATATCGATTCAAATTCAACTTCGAATTAACCTACATCCTCCTCCTCCTCCTCAGGGATATCCTGAAGCACAAAATCAATGAGTTTATTTCTCAATCACAAAATCAAATTAAAATAAGAAAATACCTATTCAAATTCAGCACCGCAGAAGTCGAATCAATTAGTCACCTACCCAATACTGAGATATATACAAGCAGAGTTCCTCCTCCTCCTCAAGCAACTCTTCAAGGTTCTCTATATCAGCCTTCGGACACGATTCCATTACCTCCGTCTATAATTTTCAGGTGATTGAACCAGTCAATTGAGTAGACATTCAAAATTAACAAATAAAAAACAAGCAGAAGACGTTACAAATTTCAATTTTGACAACGCCTCTTCCTTCGTTGGAGGACAGGTTGCAAAAGGATTCACCACGCGCTCCGCGTGTAGGATCCTGATCGGAAGTGAGTCTTGATACATAAGAACGGGATCCAATTAACAAATCGTTAAGCAATACATAGCGAGATTGTGAAAGTTAACGAGCGAAATTTGATTCTCATACCACGTTCTTCTTCTCGATGACTCCTAAGGACTTTATAGAACTTGGATCGAAGCTTGGCGTGAGCTTCTTGAAGGGCTTCTTTTTGCGCCATTTTTGTTTGGGATTCAGGGTGAGAGTGAGTTTCAGAGATGCTTCTACCTGGCCTGTGCCTTTATAGTTACAATGTTTAAATTCACGAGTACCATCTGTCACCTGATCCAAATAATATGGATTCAACCAAAAATAATTATTCAAACCCTCAAAATTATCATTACCATTTCTACATTTTTTTTTATGGAGAGAGGTGTGAAAATTATCAGAGTTGTATGTAATAAATAATACTCAAGCTTTTTCTTCTTTGTAACGTATAGAAGAGTAATAAATAATACTACAGAGACTTTTATTATTCCTTGCTTTCCAGAATCACTTTGACAAGAAAAAATACACGTATAAGTTGTCCTGAGAATATGAACAGTCATTTTCTTTTGTGTCAAAAAAATATCAATATAAGATTCATGGTAGTATTGTTATTGCATATTTATTCTCTGCTTTGCTTAACAATCACGAAAAAAAAAAAGAATTTGACTGCTATGAAAATAATTTTTTTTCTATTCAACCGAACCGAAACAATGTTGAAACAGTTGATACCTGTAAATGCCTCTAATGTTGTTGCTTGCTAGTCTGCATGGTGATTTTATAATTTACTGTTGTGAACTGTAAAAAACATGAAAATATTGGTTTCCTGATATGTGAATGATCATTGTCTGTAAGAAAATTTTTCAGAATATAATAGGAATTTTTTGGGAATCATAACTAACAAGTAAACTCCTCTGGACTAAGAATTCAAAAATACTGAAAAATTTGAAATTAAGAGAAAAGAATAAATAAGTGAAAAGGAATAGAGAAAGCCGTAGGTGAGATAATTTTGAAACAAAGAGAAGACACATATTTATAAATGGAGAAAGAGAAACAACCCACAGCAAAGATATGAAACTGCTTCATATTCAACGACCAAGAAAACAAAACTGCCCCAAGTGCCGATCACCGAAAGCGAAGACACCACCGGAAATGTGGGAAATAGAGGAAGTTGTGGGCGATATGATTTTGGAACAAAAGAAAACCACATTTATAGATGGAGAAAGATCAACACCACTAAAAAAAATATATATATGAAATTACTCCATATCTAATGACCAAGAAAACAGAACTGTCCCAAATTCTGACTACCGGAAACGGAAAAGACCACAGAAAATGTGGAGAAGACCTACTAGAAAAGAAGAAACACAGTGAAAGAAAAGAAGTTAACATTCTTGATTGTGGCGACCATGATCCTGGATAGAAAAGGACAACGTGTCAACCTCAAAACAGATCCAATCTCCTTTACACGTTCCGAAATCCTCCAATGATACTGAAAAAATTGTTCACTTCCACAAGATTTTATACGCACAAATTATTTGTCTTTTGCAATATCCCTTCATACGATTTTAAACAGATATTACTAGTTTTTGTTAGTGTCAGTGATCATGATATTTTTGTATGAACATGTTTCTGCTTAAAAGAATAGTATATGATGTCAGTTGAATGGAAACTTTTTTTTTTTTCTATGGTAGATTTTAAATTTACCCTATTATATTGATCTCAAAAAAATAAGTTTAAATCATGCGTCGACTTAATAAAAAAAATCTCTGTTATAAATTTCTCACCAGTAGTAAATGCACCCAAAAGTAAGAATTCTGTCGAATATTCCAAGATTCTAAACCAAATGATTTCTAGAAACATTTGTACATTTATACACTAATTATTGAAAGAGATATGCATTTATAAAAATAATAATTAATTGTTATAATAATTAAATTATAGATTATTTTAAAAATTAAAAATATTTTTGGTTTTTAAATTAATTTCTATTATTATTATATTGTTTTTAAATTGGTATCTAATTAGCCACTAAAGTTTTTGCTACTAAATTTAGAATCAAAATAATTGGTAGTTAAAACTTTGGTAGCTAATTAGATACCAATTTAGAAACTATTTATCAATAATAAAAACTAATGTAGAAACCAAATTTTTTTTAGTGTTTAAAATGATTTTTAATTTAATCACTATATCAACTAATTATTTTTTGTCTCTAAAATTAGTTTTTATTAAGTAATTTTCTTGTAGTGATATAACATGAATAAAAACCACAATTATATCTTAAACTTGCATACTTTTAGAATAAAATTAATTCAAAAATATAGAATTGTACTGTCTATATCAAATGAGACTTTTTGGTATCTCTGTCATTCAGTAAGAGGAATTTACCCATTTATTTGATTTGTCGGTGTCTATTAAATCTATTAAAGACTGTTCCGACCTTCCAACTCAATAAGACAAATCTATAATGAAGATTAATTGTAATAAAACGAGTACTCACTCCTTAAACACGATTAAGGGAGTATTAAGCTTTTATGGACTTGGAACATTAAAAAAACCAATGGAAAAACTATAAATAAAAAATGCTCTAAGAGTAAAAAATAATGATTGTTCAAACTATAAAACCTGTGACTTAGACATGTTCACAATTAATTTAAGTCAAAGACTGCCTTTAAAGGTACATCTCCATTAAATAAAAAGACCAAAAATACTAGAATAATTGAGTAGAAAAGACCTTCATAAACAAGATCCGGCCTTATAAAAATAATAATTTTTATAAGTAAAAATTTAATTATATTGAAACGCAACCGTACATAAACAAAAATGTATGAGTTTTCAAATACATAAACACTAGTAGAATACCAATTTTCTGAAGATCAAAATTAAACCGCAATTCACTTTTTAACCTCTACTAGTTTTACAAGAATTTAATACAAGTATTTTCCTATCATGAGAGGGTAAAATAAATTTAATTAATTAATAATTTTACTAAAATTTACATTAAAAATGTTTTAATATTCTATGACTTTTCACTATATGAAATATTTTTGATAAAAAAAAATAACATACGTATTAAATGTAAACTAAAATACATTTTTTTTATGAAAATTTTAATTATTAACAGCTCATTAAATGCTATAATGAGAAAGATATCATTGATCGTATTTGAATATTACATAAATCTATGCACTTCACTTCAAGTTGTTATTAAGTATTAAAAAAAGTAGTTATTAATTATTTAACTAAGTACAATCATCCTAAGACCAACACACATAATTTACAAGCATACTATTTACGTGCTTATAAAAAATTCAATCATATATTCTTATTTACACGTTGTTTGGTTGCATAGAAATAACGAAGAAGAAGAAAAAGAAAGAAATATATGTTTGGTTGTAAAAAAATGGTGCATCCTGATACCAAAATTCATTTCTTCATTCATGCATGAAGAAAAGAAAAGTAAAAAGAAAAACGTTTATTTGAAATAGGCTTACATTTTACTTACTGTAAAATTGTAAAATTGTGATTTTCATTGTTCTAGTAAATATTGTCTTCTTACACAAAGAAGCACAAACTTACATAAAGAAGCACAAATTGCATCTTCTCTTCTATAAGGTAAGCATATATATTGTTAATGTCCATTATAATTTTATGTTTTTATCAATAAAAAATAAATAAAATAAGAAGAAATTTAGAAATATCATCATTCTTATACAGAAATTAGTTAAATATCAATATACTGAATACTTAAATAAAGCTTCAGATAGACTCAATAAATAACTAAACCAAACATTAGAAACACAAACAAGAGAGAAAAAAGAGAGGTCACAACAACACACAAAACATCTTCTCTCAGAAGATCCTAACATCATTCCAACGGCATGCAGAATAAATACAAAATAAAAGAATAAAACAACCACTATTAACCACCCTAGTTAACAATACCGAAAACCTACAGAACAAGACCTTCTCCTTTTTTAAGATAAGAGTCTTTACTAGCACATTGAAGCAAGTTTAGCTAACTGAGTGTCATAAGACTCTTTCAAGACGTCAAAAGACTACACACACATAAACCTACACATGAAAACACAACATACTTTTCAAATCTAGACAGGGAGTTAAATAATCGGTCCGACTTCCGTTTACAAAAAGATTTTTTTACATACCTGCATAATAAATTATTTTGTAGTTTAAAAATCTCAAAATTCTTTTTAAACTAAATAATATACTGATATTGATTATATTTGATGGAAATTAATTAAAGATAATAAAAAATTGAGATACAAATAATTTTGTCAAGCTCCAATGTGAGCAAAGAATAGCATAAAGTGGATTACACGAGGGCGTTGAAAAAGTGTTAGGAGTGTTATGGATGCCCAATCAATGGGAAAACAAACTATATGTTTAAACATAACAAAAACATTTCAACAGATCTAACTTTGGCTTTACAAATGTAAATGGAAAATGATGCCTTTTTTACAATTTTTGGAGTTATATAAGATTCTTGAGGTGATAGATTTAAAAATAAATATATAATAAAAATAAAATATTTGAAATTATAATGTTGTTAGTATAAAAAAATGTGAATTGTGAATGTATTATTAACCTATGTAAATATAAGAGAAAGAATATAAAGAGAAGAATCTAAATAAAGCGTGAATTTATTTAACAATTAATATCGAAAAAGGAAAGAAAAATATGATTAATGATTATAAAAGTGGTAAATAAGATGAAAGAGAAAATAGAGAGCATAAGAACATGAACGTGTTATCATGAAATCATGAAGAGCCAGGGCTGTTGGGTTGGTGTCTGGGTTGGTGGATAATGGTTGTTGTTCTTTTTGTCCCTTGTTTTGGTTGCAGTGAGTTTGTATTGGGTTTGTTTTGAGTTTGTACGGGTTTGTTTTGAGTTTGTACGGGATTGTACGGGTTTGTACGGATTTTTTAGTGGTAGATTTTTTTGTCTCTCTCATCTTGTTGGTTTGGGAGACCTGAGATTTGATTCATCTTGGGAGGGCAGTGAGAGGTTTAGAGAGAGAAAGGGAAAGGTAAGGTTGTCTCCATGGCTGATACTTCGTTTTTCTTCACTAATATTCCGCATGGTCATGAAGAGAAGAAACTTTGGAATATTTTCCAAAGATGGGTAGAGTTCTACCAAAAAACTTAATTATAGAAAACAACGCTTCGGGTTTGTGAGGTTCCAAGGGGTGAGGGATGTTTGTGAGTTAGAAAGAAGGTTGGATGCTATTTGGATTGGGTTATGGAAATTACGTGTGAACATAGCCAGATACCGTAAGAAAGAACAGCCAAAGGAAGCATGTAATCAGAATCGGAGGGTGGAGGGCTCTAAAAAAGTTTGGAGCCAGAAGGACATGCACCGTTCATTCGCAGAAGTGGTTATGTCTGGGAGTGCGAGTTTGCCTCAGGGAAAAAAGAGTGATGGTGAACAGAAGGAGCTCGAATTTGATTTGCCTTGTTTTAAGGTGGACGTGGAGCCATCATTGTGGCTCGAGAGTTGTTTTATTGGGAGGTTCTCGGAACTGTCTAATTTTCAGGCAGTTAAGGAGAGTGTTGTGGTGGGTGGTTTTGGTTTGTTATGTCTTAGCTATCTTGGAGAGAATTTTATGCTGCTAGCTGGTGATGGTGAGATTTCTGTCGCGAATGTCATTGATGATAACAAAGAGTGTTTTTGGGATATCTTTGATTCTCTTGTCCCATGAGATAATTCTTTCTCCGTCTCTGGTAAAGTTGTTTGGGTTCGAATTAGGGGTTTACCATTGATGTTTTTGGAATAGACAATGCTTTGAACTTATTGGGGAGTTAGTAGGAAATTTTATTGAGGTGGATGAGGCGACGGAGGCAAAAGAGATTCTTGAGTTTGCTAGATTACGGATCAAGATTCCAGCGGGCGGGAATGCAAATGTGGTAAAAAATATTATAATTAATGATTATCGGTGTCGAATAACCTTTGAAGAAGATACGTGTCATCGTTTTTCTCAGCTTGGTTGTAGTAAATGCATGGAATGGGGGCAGCTGTCTGAGGGGAGTTCAGAGGCACGCTATTTAGTCACTGATGATGAAGATGTGGTTGAGTCCGTGTTTTCGGACATTGGAGGAGAAGATGATGGAGTTAAGGGCAACATAGTTTTATTAGAAGATCCAGAGTTGGTAGATTTTTCTTCTAAAGTTGGTGTAAACCTTAAAGAGGGAGTAATGCCTGCTTTGGGAAGCCAAAACAATGAGTGGGAAAGGTTGGGAAGCCAAAACCGTGCATGGGAAAGAATGGAGATGGGCGGCGCATTTAAGGGGGTCCAAAACCATGTGTCTGGTGGTGTAAATGAGGGTAGTTCTGGAAAATAGAGGGGGCGATCTGATGAGTTTTTCTGTGTTGGGCCTACTTTGGCCCAAGAACACGTGGTTGGTGGGGCAGAACAGCCATTGGTTTTAGACCCATTTGCAGACGTGGCAGACCATGTAGGTTTCCCTGCAACATGCGACTTTGGGGTGGGCGGAGAAGTGTATCCAAGCGGCGTTGCCCTTGGTGGTACGCCAGCCAGCGACGACGCGGTGGCTCCGACAATGTCAAATACTCTACCTACGGAGGGGTGGTCGAATAAAGCGGAGATGAAGGTTGACGGTGACACCGTGTTAGTTACGTCAACGATAACAGTGACGACGCCTCTTGGGCACCTACTGGGTGCGTCGCCGTGTGACGAGGTGGCAGCGGCGCCCGTTTACAGAGACGAAGGGCTCGAGGTCACCGACGGAAGAGGTCTAGGTTACGACGAGCATTTGGGTGGTTCGCTGGCGGTGGAGGGCTTGTCTGAAGCGACGGACGGAGGAGAAGTTGATGATGCTAATAGGAGTGTCGGGAAGGAGTCAGTAGGGGCGGTTGAGATGGTGTTTTCGGCGGAGACAGCAGGTGGAAAAAGACTTGGCAAGACTTTTTCTAAAACCAGCCTTAAGAATATGAGAAGGAAAGTCGCTTGGTGGGTAAAAGGTTAGAGACTGTTGTCTCTTCTATTTCTGACAATGATGTATGATGTAAGGAACTGTAATAATCGGTTTTGGCTGGAAAATAAGGAATCGGAAGCCCAAAAAATTTGGAACATGGGAAAAGTTTTGGGGTTTTCGTTTGCTGGGAAGGAAGAAGTGGTTGTTAAAAATTTGCAAACCTTGGAAGCTCGGGACAGAAATAACATGTTGCTCAAAAGGAAGGAGAGTGTAGTGTCTGATGATGAAAATAATTAGTTTGAATGTGAGGGGTTTAGGAGGAAGTAACAAAAGAAGATATCTAAAGGAGTTGATTTTCAAAGAACAATTAGGAATGGTGTATCCAAGAGACTAAGTGTTCTCATTTCGGAGAAGGTCTGGCAAAAAGAAAACAAGTTCAGGGAATTTGTTCGAAGTAAATAGCTTAGTTATGAAGTTTACGGTAGGGGCTTTTTTGTATTCAAAGAAAAATTGAAGAACCTAAAATTCGATTTAAAAGTATGGAATAGAGACGTGTTCGGAGATGTTAATCTGAAAGGGGAGATTTTAAAAAAGAAAATTGAGGATTTTGATGCTCGAGATGATGCTGGTAACTTAGATGAGGAAGGCAGAGTGGAGAGGAGGTCTTTGCTAGCAGAACAAAATGAAAATGCTTTTAGACAAGAAACAGTTATTCATCAGAAAGCTCGCCTTAAGTGGTTAAAAAATGGTGACCT
>Ga0123341_1002958_pt1 | contig 14336 bp, 13 predicted proteins | sample Turbeapinknodule_FD_89959 | JGI IMG/M metagenome (GOLD analysis project Ga0123341, IMG submission 89959) | Root nodule microbial communities of legume samples collected from Mexico - Turtle bean Mexico pink nodule | ecosystem: Host-associated > Plants > Roots > Nodule | place: Mexico: Nepantla... | reverse complement strand
TTCTTTTGTCTGTAGGTTGATCTGTTAATAGCAGAACCTTTCTATGTAGGACACGATGGTATGCTGCCATGGCAGAACCTGCGATTTTGGTATATTTTTTTTATTAACTTCTCTTGCAATGATCATTTATTTATTTATTTTAATATTAGTTGTGCTTTAACAATTATAAATGATCAATGACAATGTGATTTTAATTTGGCACTTAACATTCTAAAGTTACTTTTATTCCCTTTAGGAGAGATCGTACTACACTTAATGATATCCTCTCTGAAGATGCTCGGATAATTCCTAGTAAAGGAATATTGAGAGCATGTGCCATGTCTCTTCCTGTAAGTTATTGGGGATTAATCAAAGCTCAAATCTGTAGCTTAGGAATTTTTCTTTTATTTATGCAGTGGATTAAGAGAACATGACTATTCTTTTTTGGTTGATAGTGGAGCCGTATACATGGATTAATGTGACACACAATTTGCAGGATCTTTGGAGAAGTCGTTGTTGCCTGAGTAATATTGAAGGTTTTGACCATTCTGTGGTAAATGCTACATTGGGGGCTTGCGGTCATCTACCTGTACTAGAAGAGGGTCCCTGTCTCCCTTTTTTCGTCTGGCAGTGTGGAGAATTTGATGTAATTCATGTTTTGAAAGAAAATTCCACTTATCAAATAACAATAGTGTAGTAGTATCAATTTGGTCTTATTATGCATAATGTTTCAGGTCCTTAGTGAGACATTTGACGTGATGGAGTTTGATTTTTCAAAACAAATATGCGAATGTCAAGGAAAATCCCAGGTATTATGATATATAATCTAAGTTTTGGACTCATCGGCGTCATCAGCATGTTTGGTACTTGGCAGTGTCAGGGACTATGATGTCTAGTTATTTTATTGCACAACAGTTTCCTTTCAACGAAGAATTGCACAACTGTTGGTCCCTGGTGTAGCTTATTAACTGAATAATTATTATTAGCTCGAGAGAAGCATGCTCATAGGAGAAACTCGACCTAACTACTAACCAGTTATTAACAGGAGATTGCAAAGGACATCAATTGACTTTAATTATATCTGCCTATATATCTTACAGAATAGTAATTTGTAAATATAAATAATTTTTATATAATGAATATTGAAAATTGTCTGTTGCAGGTTAGGTTCACCAAGAGCGGGGTATGTCATGGATTTGTATTATGGATTGACTGGGTGTTGGATTTGCAAAATTCTAATGTGATTTCAACTGGTCCAGGTCACTCTCACTTACATTTCTAAGATATATAAACCTCTGAATCTCCACTCTTCCATAACACTGCAGAATTATAATTTATATATGAAAGACTAAATGAGCACCTAACACTGAACTCATTCTTGTAAAGGATCTAAAACAAATCTAGAGCTATAGCTTATTGTTCCCATTTTAAGATTGCAGATAGGAAGTACTGGAAGCAGGGAGTTAAGCTTCTTGGAACTCCTAAAACAGTAGGCCCCCAAAGCTCGAGAAGTGTCCAACCTTGTTCAGCAGTTGTCGAAGCTTGTTTTAGCCCATTGAAGGAGGAACTCAAAATTATACTTGATTTTTTATGAAACTTTTGCAATCAATGGCACAGAAAATTGTGTAGGGTAGGGAACTGTGCCATTTTCGTTTTAGACGCACATAAACTTCAACTTTACTAAAGTAGCTTTTTGCATATTCTTTTAATTTTATGTTAGAATGTTTCCATGCTTATGTTTCTTAAGTAGTTCCATGCTCGGATATGAATCGGTTAATATGATATGTCAAAAAGTAAAACTTATCAGGTCGACTACCACATCTAATATATTATTTAATTAGAACAATTTAATTAATACAATAACAAATAGCAAATATTATATAAAAGACTAAAATATAAGACTAAAAACCTTGCCTACAATAGAAGACTTTTTTCCATTAAACTTCAATATCATATTTTATTTTCGTTCATGTATGTTTTTATTCTAATACTGAGTATTAGAATGTCATTAACATGTGTTGAGTATCATCATTAACTTCTATTTGGTTTTGTTCTATTCTATATAAATTTAACACATGGACTTCGACTCAATGAGATAGATGGATTGTTGTCTTACAAAGAGTTCGGATCTAAGATGTATGTTTTTTAATAAGAATATCTGATATTCGTCATGAAATTTGGTAAAACTTTTCTTGGACAGTAATAACAACTATAATTTTATTCTTTATTTTGTGCTGTTAGTATAGACGGTTAGAAAATGGACTCTTCTTGTACCTCCATCTTCTACATGCACCTTCTAATTTATTTAAAATACCAAGTACCGTTGTGAGTTTTGTTTCAGTTTAATCTTCCTCTCATTCTTGTACTTTGCTGCTTGAGGCTATTTATACAGACGATGACGTGAGATGTGGAGCCCTTATGTGACGTTTATACTTGTGAATGTACTATAGCTTCACTCAATTTCGGTGCTTCACTCAATCTCTTCCAAGACTTCCGCTGCCTCCATGAATCTCCTCCAAAATTCAAAAACCGGATTGCATCACCATGTGTTGCATTGTCACTTCTGGACTTAGGTTTCAGATGTTCAAGGACACTTTGCTAAATCTCTCCATGAACACTTAGACTGACTCTCCCTTTTTTCGTATGTTCACAAGTGATATGGAGGTTAGATGATGCGGTCGACTTGTTGCAAATTGTGTTCCAAATTTGGACATTAGTGTCTTGATGCAATCTACGGAACTTGGGGGAAGTCTTGTGACCCAGCTGAGAGTTCCCACTCTGAGTGATGTGGGAAAGACTCACCACAACAATGAGTCGTCGGATGTGTATAGGCATATTTAGGTGGTGTGGACTGATAAATTAAACATGATTATGAACACATACAATAAGATTCACATTCCTATCTTATCAATCTATGATTCTCACATTTCATACATCAATTATAATAAAGATAAGTATTTGCCTTGATTCATGAGAGATCCTACTTGAACAGTTTCTTTATCTCCTTTATCTTAATCTATCTCTTGACAAATTCGTTATTGTCACACTCTTTCTCTATGGGCAATAGTGAGACAACTATATTTGCAAAGACAAAACCCTATTGCTTTTAGTTCTCAATCTCCATCAGATGTAGGTTTTCATTAGGCATTATCAGATATATATTTCTTACGTTAACCAATGGACTTTCAATTCTATTATTATTATTATTAAATCACATTCGGGCCCAAAGTCCAAACTCTATGTCATGTGAGTCACATCATAGAAATTAATTTACATAATTTCTTACATTCTCCCACTTGACTCATATGAGTTATAATACTTTCACGATTTAATAATTACATAAATCATAATGCGCATTTAAAAGGTCTTACGTAAATTGGTTATATCATTAATCAAAATCAAGGATACATAAATAATAAGAGTCATGACAGTTACATGTCATTTCAATCAACATATTTCCTTCCATGTACTATTATATCATCTTTTCTCCTTAATATGACTTTAAAATGAGAAATCCATTTTGGGTTCAAACATAATGTCAATTTCATCAACAACAACATAATTTGTTTTCCGCAACATAATTTGCATGCCTATACATAAAGTAGAAAACATAAATTTCATAAACTTTTATTTATTAATGAGCTCAGAGTATCAAATAAGCATTAATAACAACATTCATTATTCACTAGTAGACATAATGCTCTTACTTTCAAAATGACCAACAAATGTTTTGGGCGGTAACCCTTTTGTTAAAGGGTCAACAATCATAAGATCAGGGCTTAGGGCTTTGGAGCTTAAGGTTTTAGGTCTTTAGGGTTTTAGGGTTTTAGCTTAAATTGCTTACTTTAACTTTCTCTCGCCGCAGCCAAACACAGACTCTGCTATAACTTTCTCTCGCCGCAACCAAACACCACCTCTGCCATGGACTCCGTTCCCTTTCTTACCTTAGGGCCTTAGGATCTAGGGTCTAGGGCTTATGAGATTTAGGGCTTAGGGAGTAGGGCACAGGGCGCAGGGCTTCGTAGGGCGTAGGGTGTTGGGCGTAAGGCTTAGGGCTAAGGGCCTTAGGGCCATAAGGCTATAGGGCTTTAGAGCTTTAAGGTGTTAGGGCTTTAGGACTTTGGGGCGTTAGGGCGTTAGGGCTTTAGAGCTTTACTGCTTTAGGGTTTTAGGGTTTTAGCTTAAATATTTTACTTTAACTTTCTCTCACCGCAGCCAAACACCACATCTGCCATGGACTTCGATCCCTTTCTTTCCTTAGGGCCTGGGGCTTAAGGCTTAGGACTTTAGTGCTCTAGGGCTTATGGCTTTAGTGCTTTAAGGCTTTAGGGTTTTAGGACTTTAGGGCTTTACGACTTTAGGGTTTTAGCTTAAATTGTTTACTTTAACTTTCTCTCGTCGCAACCAAACACTGACTCTACCATAACTTTCTCTCACCGCAGCCAAACACCACTTCTGCCATGGACTCCGTTTACTTTCATGCCTTAGGGTCGTAGAGCCTTAAGGCTTAGGGCTTAGGGCTTTAGGACTTTACGACTTAGAACTTTAGGGCTTTAGGGTTTTGGACTTAGGGCTTTAGGGTTTTAGTTTAAATTGCTTACTTTAACTTTCTCTCGCCGCAGCCAAACACCACCTCTGCCATGGACTTTATTCCTTTTCTTGCCTTCGGGCCTAGGGGCTTAGGGTCTTAGGGCCTAAGGCATAGGGCTTTGGACTTTAGGGCTTTAAGGGTTAGGGAGTAGGTCTTAGGGTTTAGGACTTAAGGCTTATGGCATAAGGCTTAGGGCATAGGGCATAGGGCATATGACATAGGGCTTAGAGCCTTTATGGCCTTAGGTCCTTAGGGCGTTAGGGCATTAGGAATTTAAGGCGTTAGGACTTAAGGGTTTAGGCCTTAGGCTTTAGGGCATAAAGCTTTAGGGATTTAAGGGTTTAGGGCTTAGGTCTATAGTCTTTAGGGCTTTAGTATTTTGGAGCTTTGGGGCTTTAGTAATTTAGGACTTTAGGGCTTTTACGGTAGGGCTTTAGGGTTTTAACTTAAATTGCTTACTTTAACTTTCCCTAGCCGCAGCTAAACACCGACCTTGTCATAACTTTCTCTCGCTGCAGCCAAACAAGACCTCTGCCATGGACTCCGTTCCCTTTCTTGCCTTAAGGCTTAGGGCTTTAGGGCTTAGGGCTTTAGTTCTTTAGGGCTTTAGAGCTTTAGAACTTTAGGGTTCTAGTGTTTTATCTTAAATTGCTTACTTTAACTTTCTCTCGTCGCAACCAAACACCGACTCTGCCATAACTTTCTATAGCCGTAGTTAAACATTACCTCTTCCATGGAGTTCATTCCATTTCTTGCCTTAGGTTCTAGGGCTTAGCGCTTTACGGCTTAAGGAGTAGGACGTAGGGCACATGGCATCTTAGGGCATAACGCGTAGGACTTATGGCTTAGGGCTTATAGCTTATGGCTTAGGGCTTAGGGCTTAGGATCTTAGGGTCTTAGGGTCTTAGGTCCTTAGGGCCTTAGGACTTTAGAGCTTTAGGACTTTAGGGCATGTGGCTTTAAGGCTTTAGGGCTTTAGGGCTTAGGACTTTGGGCATAGGGTTTTATGGCTTTAGGGCTTTAGGGTTTCAACTTAAATTGCTTACTTTAACTTTCTCTAGTCGCAGTCAAACACCGACTTTGCCATAACTCTCTGTCACCATAGCCAAACACCACCTCTGCCATGGACTCTGTTCTCTTTCTTGCCTTAGTGCTTTAAGGCCTAAGGCTTAGGGCTTTAGGGCTTTAGGGTTTTAGCTTAAATTGCTTAGTTTAACTTTCTCTCGCCATAGCCAAACACCGGCTCTGCCATAATTTATAGAGTATGCCTTCATCCGATTTGCGTTTTCCTGGAGGAATAACGGAAGCTTCAATGAAGGAAGATGAACAAGGAGCTCACATAGAGTTTTGGTTTCCTTGGAGGTGCATGTTAGGTGTGGAGAGTGAGTGGTGAGGTCATCTCACTTGGAAAAGGTGAAAAATGAAGACTAAGTGTCTATCCTAGAGAGGTAGGAGACAAGGAGTGAAATTGACACAATTTTGGCAGCAATTCACTCTTCATTAATCTTGAGAAATTCATGACCCAAGCACATCCCTTTATAGCAAAGGAAGGTTGGAATTTACAAGCCAAATTCAAATGAAAAGAAATTTGAAATTGGCGCCTATTTTTGGATGTAGCACATGGAGCACATGGAACATGTGATGGAAAACGTTTAGCACATGTAACATATGGAACATGTGGAAAATGTGTGCTCTTGTCCATGGCTTAAACATAACCGTCCTTGGTTAAATTTAGGTGTTTTAGAAACCCTAATTTAACCTAGGTTGGTTTTTAGGTGCCAAATTTCATCTAAGGAAAAATTACAAATAAAATCTCCTATTCTACTTTGACAAAAAATAAATCCTAATCTACACTGGAGTTATGGCAATTTAAACATATACAAGAAGCTTTCCCTGCCATCAGTAGCAGTGTTCCAATCTTTCTGAATCTTCTTGGCCATGGCTCTAGTGGTAGGCCCGGATCTTCTCTTTGTTGGGCTTACATTTGGGCTTGTCCTTGGGCTTCTTCCATCATCCCCTCCCTCTTGAAAAGGATTTGTCCTCAAATCCAATGCTTCTTCTTCTTCATTATTACCTACAAAAGGAGTTAAATCAATGACATTAAAAGTATCATGTACTTCGTACTCCGCTGGCAAATCAAGCTTATATGCATTATTATTTATTCTCTTGGGGACTTGGAAAGGTCCATCACCTCGGGGACCAAGTTTGGACTTTCTCTTAGTTGGAAATCTATCTTTCCTAAGATGAAGCCAAACCAAATCTCCTTCTTCAAAGATTATCTTTCTTTTCCCCTTATTGCTATGTTTTATATATTTCTCTGTTTGTTGTTGTATTTGTTATTTAATCCTCTCATGCATTTTCTTAACAAATTCAACTTTTGTAGCTCCTTCCTTATGCACAAATTCTTGTGGATTAGGAAGTGGCAACAAATCTAAGGGAGTAAGAGGAGTAAACCCATTAACAACTTCAAATGGAGAAATATTAATAGTTTTATGAACTACGCTATTGTATGCAAACTTAATATGGGGAAGATACTCATCCCAAGATTTATGATTACCCTTCATGACCGCCCTAAGCATGGTAGAAAGAGATCAATTTACAACTTTCGTTTGACCATTCGTTTGAGGATGACAAGAAGTTGAAAATTTCAGTTTAGTTCCAAGCCTTTCCCAAAGGGTTCTCCAAAAATGACTTATAAATTTTGGATCTCTATCCGAAAATATGCTTCTAGGTAACCCATGAAGTCTTACCACTTCTCTAAAGAAGAGTTTAGAAATATTATTAGCATCATCCACCTTCTGGCAGGGAATAAAATGTGCCATTTTACTAAACCTATCCACAACCACAAAAATGGAGTCAAAACCTCTTGTTGTCCTAGGAAGGCCTAGAATAAAATCCATGCTAATGTCCTCCCACAGAGCACTTGCAAAAGGTAAAGGAGTATAGAGTCCATGAGGCATTGTTTTAGACTTAGCTTTCAAACATGATATGCATCTAAAACAATGTCTTTGAACGTCTCTTCTCATATGTGGCCAAAAGAATTTTCCTTTTAAAAGTTCTAGAGTTTTAACAACTCCAAAATGGCTCATGAGACCTCCTTCATGAGATTCTTTTACAAGAAGTTTTCTATGTGCTCCTTGAGGTATACAGAGTTTTCCTTCTTTAAAAAGATACCCCTCAGACACATAAAATCTTCCTTGTGCTCCATGTTCACATTTAGCAAAGATGGATGCAAAATCATGATCTTCTTTGTAAAGTTCAGTTATGTTTTCAAATCCAAGAATTTGGGCTCCAAGTTTTGAAAATAGGGCATGTCTCCTTGAGAGAGCATCAACCACAATGTTTGTACTACCCTTCTTGTATTTGATAACATAAGGAAATTGTTCAAGAAATTCCATCCATTTTGCATGACGTTTGTTCAACTTATGTTGATCCTTCAAATATTTTAAAGACTCATGATCACTATGAATGACAAATTCTTTAGAAACTAGATAGTGTTCCCAAGTCTTTAAGGCCCTCACAAGTGCATAGAGCTCTTTATCATAGGCGGGGTAGTTGAGGGTGGCACCATGAAGTTTTTCACTAAAATAAGCAATTGGATGTCGCCCTTGCAACTACATGACACCTATGATGATGGAAGAGTGCCTTAATCCTTTGGAGAATTGTTGGTGGAGTTGCGGAAGCTCAATGGATGCTCACAGACAAGGCTCTCCTTGGAGATGATGGTTGCCTTGGAGATGATGGTTGCTTGGAGGTGAAGGTTAAGTGTGGAATGTGAGTGGTGAGGCCATCTCACTTTGGTAGAATGAAAGTTTGAAGATCAATTGTCTATCCTAGAGAGGTAGGAGACAAGGAATGAGATTGGCACAAAATTGGCAGCAATTCACTCTTAGATTAATCTTAAAAATACATGAGGTAGGCTCTTCCTTTTATAGTAAAGGAGGACCAGATTTGGCCAAAACAAATGGAGGGAAATTCGAAAGCTAAAGGTTTGAATCTTGGCGCCTAATTGTAGCTCACACAGGAAGTGTGACTAGGTGTGCTCCATGTGCTTCAATTAGGTCTAAATGACTGGCCATGGTTAGATTAGGTGTTTCTAGAAACCCTAATCTAACCTAGGATGGTTTTTAGATGCCTAAATTCAACCTAATTGCAATTAAGCAAAACTACAAGTAAAATTCCTATTCTACTTTTGAATGAAAATAAATTCTACTCTACACTAGAGTTTATGGCATCTTGAACATGTATAAGAAGGTTTCTCTACCATCAGTAGCAGCATCCCAATCTTCTTGAAGCTTCTTAGCCATGGCTCTAGTGGTTGGCCCAATTCTACACTTTGGTGGGCTTGTATTTGAGTTGGTGCTTGGGCCTCTGCCATCATATGCCTACTCCCGATGCATCACACTCTAACTCAAAAGTTTTTGCAAAATTTGGTAAAGCTAGAATGGGTGTATTAGTGAGTTGAGCTTTTAGCCTCTTGAAGGCTTGATCTTGCTTCTCAGTCCAACAAAATGGAGCGTCTTTCTTCATTAACTCATTGAGTGGTGAAGCTAGACTTGAGAAGTTAGGCACAAATCTTCTATAAAAGCTTGCTAAACAATGAAAACTCCTAACCTCTCCTACATTTTGTGGAGTTGGCCATTCTTGGATGACTTTGATTTTTTCGGGGTCAACATGTACCCCATTTTTGTTAACTATAAAACCTAAAAAGACTACACTATCAACACAAAAAGTACATTTATCACTATTAGCAAACAAACTATTATTTCTAAGCACTAGGAGAACTTCCCTAAGGTGACTTAGGTTAGATTCTAGGCTTTGGCTATACACTAATATATTATCAAAATAAACTACTACATATTTACCTATACAATCCCTTAAGACATGATTCATTAGCCTCATAAAGGTGCTAAGTGGCATTAGTGAGTCCAAAAGGCATCACTAACCACTCATATAGTCCAAATTTGGTTTTAAAAGAAGTTTTCCACTCATCACCTTCTTTAATTCTGATTTGGTGATATCCACTTTTAAGATCAATTTTAGAAAATATGGTGGACCCATGCAACTCAACAAGCATGTTATCTAGTCTTGGAATTGGATGCCTATACTTGATGGTGATGTTATTGATGGCTCTACAGTGACAACACATTCTCCACTTGCCATCTTTTTTTGGCACCAACAAGACAGGTACAACACAAAGACTTAAGCTTTTTTGAACCCAGCCCTTCTCCAAAAAATCTTGTACATGTGATTCTATCTCCTTAGTTTCTTCAGGATTAGTTCTATAAGCTGGTCTATTGGGTAGACTGGCTCCCGGAACTAAATCTATTTGATGTTCTATTCCTCTAAAAGGGGGAGTCCTATAGGGCCTTCCTTAGAGAATATATCATCAAATTCTTTTAAAAGTTCTTTTACTTGAGGAGGTAGAATACAAGTCTCAGTAAGTGTGGTAGTGCATGTAAGTGTTCCTTTATAAAGTAGGAGGTCGGAAGGTCGTTCAGAAAGAAGTATCTTTTCAATTTTGTTTTCAAATTTTTCTTCCTTCTGAATACCTTGTGGGAAGGAACATTCTTCTCCCACGCCTCTTTTTCCCTAAGAGCTTTTTCTTGGTTTTCTATATTTTTTTCTTTTTCTCTTCATCCCTCTTTTGTTTCATTTGTACTTGATCTTTTACCACTTGTGAATGTGATAAAGGATAAAGTACAAACTTTTTTTCTTTGTGGGTGAAAGTAATCTCACTGGTAAGACCATTGTGCATAGTTTTCTTATCAAATTGCCAAGGTCTACCCAAAAAAATATGACAAGCTTCCATGGGAACTACATCACATAAAACTTTATCTTTATAGTTTCCCACAGAGAACTCGACTTTCACTTGCTTATCTATAGTTAATTCCCCATCTTCATTTATCAATTGAAGTTTATAAGGTTTAAGATGAGGTATTAATTGTAGATCTAGCTTCACAACCATTCTAGCGCTACAACAATTGCAGCAGGAGCCACTGTCCACAATGACAGAACAAACATTTTCTAAAACTTTACATCTTGTATGAAAAATGTTCTCTCTTTGTGTCTCCAGATTCACGCTAGATTGATTGTTGAGGGTTCTTCGGATCATCATTAACTCCCCCTCACATGGATATGCTCTCTCACTATTTTCTTCTTCTATCCCACTTGGTTCATCGTCATGGCTACTATATTCATCTACCCCTCTTAGGAACATAGTTCTTTGATTTGGGCATTGGGCTTTTACATGACCTTTACCATAACATTTGAAACATTTGAGATCTCTACTGTGGGTTGGTAGGGTTAGCACATCTTTTTCTATACTCTTGGGAGTTTCTCTTGGTTTTTCCTTTGGTAAGCTTTCCTCCCTTTTATACTTTCTTTCAGGATAAGAGTTAGAGTATGAGCTTTCCCTACGACTTGAAGTTTTTCTCAAATTTTCAAAGTTGAATTAAATCATTCGAGTCTTGGTAGGGAAAAAGTTCAACTCTATCTCTAATCTCATGGTTAAGCCCACTTAAAAATCTTGCTATGGTGGTGGGTTCAGACTCCCTAATTGAAGCTCTCATCATGTATAATTTCATTTTCTGCCCATATTCCTCTACACTCATAGTCTTTTGTTGGAGTCTTTGGAGTTTGTCCATTAACCCCCTATTATAATAGGAGGGAATATGACAGCGTCTTAAGGCTCCCCTAAGATCATTCCAATACTCTATGGTGGGATCCTTATGAAGACGCCTATCTCGCTCAAGGGCAGTCCACCAATACATAACATTACCTTGAAAACTTAGGGTGGCTAAGAGTACTTTTCTCTCTTCACTCACATGGTTGCAAGAAACAATTGTTCTACCTTCATTTCCCAATCTAGATATGTTTCTACATTTTCTTTTCCATAGAAATGAGGTAACTCTACCCTAACCTCCCTTGGACTTTCTTTCCTTTCCTTTCTAACTCTACTAGGTTGAGGTTGATAATACGCATGCATTCTAAGACTTTTTTCATCATATGAATCAATCAACCTAGAGTTAGATGCTTTTGAAGATTTTTTTGATTTTGTGGTGGATTCACCCTTTTCTCTAACAAGTTGCAACTCTTCTTCTATTCTAGCAAAATGGGCATCCCTTTCTTTTAGTATGGTCTCAAGTTGCAATTGTCTATATGAAAGTGCTTGAAAGTCTTTAACTAATTGTTTTAAAAGAGTTTTGGTAGACTTTCGATCACTTTCATTTGGACTTGAAGAATGAGAAGACATGTTAAATTTATGTGTTAAAATTTATTACTATAAGAAAGATAGGTTGAGTAGTGTGGGTAGATTCCCAGGAAAGGGAGGTGGATCACTTGGATCGCTTAAGTACCAAGTCTTTCCTAGCCATATTCTATCCCTCAAAAATTTCACAAACCTTTCTCTAAGTAATTCACTTAGAGCACAATCAAGAATGAAAACACTATTTTGATGCAAGAAACAAAATGCAAAGCAATAAACAAAAACACAATTAAAGATTGCTAACTAGAAAGTTTTAAACTAGACGTATCCTAAGGTGAGGCTTCTAGGCACTTAGAACCATTGAAGAAACACTCACCGTTAATGCGCAATTAATCCACTAATTGTTCAAGGTTTAATACAATTACAACTAAAAGAAAATACAATGCAAAATTGGATCACAACTTATAGCAAATCTTCATGTTTCTATAGTTGTTTCCTTCATCTTATGTGCCCCAGATTACCTCAAAAATAAATAATTCTCTTCATGTTTCTATAGTTGTTTGCTTTATTTTATGTGCCCCATATTACCTCAAAACAAATAATCCATACACCCTATTTTTTTTGTTGACTTCGTTGGGTATCATTTTGCTCCTGATCTGAATAGGGCCACATTGGTTGTATCAATGCGTTGGCTTGGAATTCGAAAGGTTCATTGTTGATATCTGGATCAAATGATACTCGAGTAAGCCACTTATTTTTAATATCATATGTATTGTAGTCTCATCTACAGATACTAGATTGTAGCCATAAGATTTAACAAAATGGGAACTAAAATTAATTTTCTTTGTCCATGATTAAATTGGCCTATTACTCTCCCCTTTTGCACTATACATCCACCTAATACTTTGACATCTCTTCCACATAATTGAGTCAAGAGTCATGAGTAGTTTGATAAAGTTCAGTCATAAATGTCAAAAGATATCAAACACACTGATAGAGTCATGGAGAAAATTATTATAGCCTTTTTCTGTTATTAGTTTATAACTTTCTCATTGTATTCTTCAGCAGTTAATTATTTCTGAAATTTTGCAAATGAATATTTGGAGCTATTCTAGCCGAAAACTTCCACATTCAATTGAGACAAGACATACTACAAATATATTATGTACCAAGTTTATACTAGAAACTTCTGATGAGCATGTAGCCTCTGCAGCTGAAGATGTTGAAGTAGTATTGCTACAAAGATTTTCATTCGTACCTTCCAAAATTGGTAATTCAAACCACGAAACAAAGGTCACTTGTTTATTGAGGCACCCTCCCCAAAAGGTAATTTCTCAGCCATAAGAAAAAGATTTAGGATAAAAAACTTGAGTGACTTTTAAGAACTTAGCTCTTGATGCCAATTGCTAGAATATATGGCCTTAAACAAAAGGGGGTGAATTGTTTATTAAACATTTTCGAAAAATTTGAAGGTATAATGAAAGCCAATGCAGAATTACAAAGAAAGGAATCAAGCAATCAAAGAAACAAAGTTGTTTAAGTTGAAGTACAGAAAAACAACTGGTTGTTTCTGTTGAAGATGGATGTTGCTCCCTTCAAGACAATGTGTTTGATGAAGCCAAATGTGTATTTTGCTTTGTTGTTTGAGTTTTTTTTAGGGGTTGTCTTGTGTTTAAATTAGAGGTTGTTTAAAGTGAGCTTTTTGCATCATGACCCACCTCTTAACCCTTAACCATGTGATAAGAGCAAGCACAATGTTTTCTAAAAATGTTTTGCCAAAATACTCTTTACTTCACAACAAATGAATCTGTTTTTTCTTAAATGAATAAATTCTTTATTAACCTGATGTCTTGTTAAAAATTTTTGATAACCTTGTTTTGTGCATCAAGTATCCTGACTCAGTCTTCATGCTATCAAAATGACTGAGTTTCATCTGTTCAAAAGTCCCTGTTATCTTTTTGAAAATGAATCTGTTCTATCTCAAATAAATAGATTCTTTTTGAATCTGGTGCCTTGTTCTTAAAAGGTTTTCACATATTTATCTTTGCACCAAGAAGCTTGACTAGGACTCATATAACTAAGCTGCAACCTTTCAAAAACTCTCGTTGCTTTCAAAAATAAATCTATTCATTTTATTTTCAATTTGTTCTTTTTATAACTGCTTTAACTGTTTTTTAAAAGTCTGTTATAAAATGTCACTTATAAAAAGAGAGTTGGTTCTGACTTAAAGGTGTTGAAAAAAACAAGTTTTACAACAAAGATTGAGTATTTTCAGTGAATGAGTACGTTTCTTAAAAGATTTTCCAAAATCAGAAACTGTGCTTGTTCTTGCTTGGTTGGTGGTGATGTCACTATGTGTGCAATCTGTTCTACTGGTCGAAGTTAGATTTCTGCATTCTCTTTCCAGGTTTACTCATTTCATTTTTCTTTCCTTTGTAAAGTGTGATTGTAAGACTCTTCTTGATAGGGTTTCTTGAAGAGTTGTGTGTGCTGGAATAGAGTTTTTCAGCAAGGTGTGCCATGTTCTTGTAGGGTTCAAGAACAGTGGTTGTGTAATTG
>Ga0123341_1002957_pt1 | contig 14338 bp, 7 predicted proteins | sample Turbeapinknodule_FD_89959 | JGI IMG/M metagenome (GOLD analysis project Ga0123341, IMG submission 89959) | Root nodule microbial communities of legume samples collected from Mexico - Turtle bean Mexico pink nodule | ecosystem: Host-associated > Plants > Roots > Nodule | place: Mexico: Nepantla... | reverse complement strand
TTTTAAGATTTTTAAAAATACAATAAAAGAATATTACTTTCTTTTTTTTCCATAAAATAATTATGAAGATTTTATTTTACAATTTTTTTTTTACATTTTGATTAAATGTGTAAATTAATTAGAATTTAAACTAAAATTACGGAGATGGAGAGAAATAATTAATGTAATCACTATATTTTGCTTTCATATTATGGAGATGAGTTAAGGAAGTGATTATTGAAGATAGTGAGTTGATGGATTATTGGTTGAATAAGTAATTAATGAAGATATTTGCAAAAGAGCAGAAAGAAATTAAGTAACCCTGGGAATGAAGTTTCTGAGGCATTATTAGCTAATGTGAAAAAACAGGAATTTGATAATTATGAGTTACTTTCCAATCTGACTCACTAAGAACCTCTCTATACCTATAAAATCCTGAAATGCTTGAAATTGTTTTGAACCTCTCTTCCTTCAATGCCTTTCTCCTCTTGCCTTTCCTTCCTTTCTCATCTCCCCTATGGGTACACCTTTCTCCTCTTGCCTTTCCTTCCTTTCTCATCTCCCCTATGGGTACACCAGTTCGGATGGTACTATGGTACCTGTAGAGCACACTTCGACAAAAGTTAAAGGATTCGACTCTCAATTGTCAGAGCACGGTAGATAATGACATACCTAATTCTTGAAATCTGCACTATTTATATTAGCTTTATGGACCTTCGTTAGTAGACCGAATTAGGGGATTGGTTCGCATTTAAGATTGTGCCCGTTGGTAGGCCGAATTAGATGATTGGTTTGCATTTAAGGTTGCGCTAAATAGCCTTTAATTATGAATTAATCCTACCAACTTGGTTAACCCATGAGTCATCATTGTGAGTCGATTTAAAATTACGCTAAATAACTTTTAATTATGAATTAATCCTGCTGACTTGGTCAATCCATGAGTCATCATTGGGAGTCGATAAGCCACATGCAACCTCATGGACCTCGATATCGTAAGTAAACGATAAGATAATCTATGATACTAACCGAGTGAATGTCCAACCATACCAGTACAGATACCATAAACTAAACCTATTACCTAGCCTTGATCTTAGTAATAGTTTGTAGAAGTATAAAATTAAAGTTAGGATGAAGAGAAAGAGAAGCGTAGGATAGAAAAAAAAATGGTGTCCATCGGGAGAAAAAGAGAATTATATAACACACTAATTCATGAAAGCATATATTAAGTGCAGTCATGGTACATGATGATGAATATCCCTAAAAATTAATTGGTGAGGGAAAAAAATACAAAATATCAAACCACAAGGGTTTTCTGCACAAACCGCCCGAGGTTAGGAGGAGGTCACACCTAAGGAGAGTCATCAATACTCGGAATGAATCTTCCATCATGCGATTCATTCATTCTATATAAAGATGCCTTCATGAATCCCTTACAAATCACAATATTATCATTCCCAATTAGAACTTCATTAATCTACACTCATCCATGAACAACCAATGCAGTATCCCCGCCCAGCCAAAACTTTCATATCAGGAACTGCTAAACCACTCTCTTCGAAAACGCTGCATCATCATCTCTTCTCAAACTATCTGCCAATGGATTCAACAAAGCCTGTGAAACAAGTTAAAATCTCCACCGTATTACTATTTCATCTACCATATCTACGAGTCCACCATTTCATCTTGCAATTCGCTTGGAGCAATAAGCCCAGGAATAGAAAGCATTCTTTGTCGTTCTCTCTCTCTCTGAGCAGCAGCCTCTTCAGCATACAGATCTTTGTTATCCTGCATACATACAAACACCATTTCATAAACCTCATCTTTCAACTCAATTACAGATAAAACCATGGTAGTAGAATCGAGATACAAGTAGTGTACCCAAGAGTTGATATTTTAAATCGTAAATCGTTTCGTATCGTGAATAGTAAGATTCATAAACATTTAAAAATTTAATATATACTTAAATATATAAGATATGTATGCATACAAGATACAATAAATTATATATATATACACCACACAATTTCACCAAAACAACCTCTAAAAAAATAATGTGGTGCATACATGTTATTAAACAAATTCTATCTATCTTTTTTTTATTTACTCATTTTTTAAAATCCACATTGATTCACACAATACAATACGGAATCGTTTCGCGATTCTTTGTGCGAATCGCACGATACAGCTAAGATTCAGGGACGAAAAAATTCTTCAAAAGATTCGTATTGTGGGAGAGTGAAACTGTATCGTTTCGTATGATACGTATCGTCGTGAATCATAAGATACTAACTACTATGGATAAAACTATAAAAGTGCTGATGAAAGGAAGAACATTACCTGAGCTGAAAATTCTTTGGACTGAATAAGAAAATCTCGTATATGATTTTTAAATGTAGATTGATCATTGGTTGACTCAAAGAGTCCATTAACAAATTGAGTAACCTGCAAATTTCTTCAGATTAGTCATTTGTTTGAAGAGACAACAAATATTATTTATTTCTCCACATTTACCTCTGATGCAGTCATGTTGGGAAATGAGGTGCTTAGGAGCTTTATGGTAAACTCCCGTACGAAGGCTGAATTATTTGAGTATGAATATGATGGATTAGTAGCAGGATCCCAAAGAGGTTCAGTTAGGACACCAGTTTCCAGCTGAAAAAGGGTAGATCTCGTTACTTTTGCTATTTCTTAAAAAACTAGTAAAACAAAGGATCGTGATGCCATACCAAACAGAACAGATGCTGAAGCACCAAGACATGCAATTTGAACCCTGGCTTATGAAAAGTATCGGTTAAGACGGCGAATATCTCTTGTTCAATTGTCAAAAAGTATGTCCGGTAAAACTGATTACAGAACTCTGAGCCCTGTTACAAAGACAACATTCCACCAAATATATAAAAAAAAGGAACATATATGCCAACACAGTAAGAACCAGAACAAGATTAATTTTACTTTGGATGAAAAAATAAAAGTTATTGTGAAGAGAATTGAGAAAATGATAGGAATCCATATAATAGAGAATGCAGAAAGAGCACACCTGAAACTTCTTCAGCATCTCCAACAACAGGTTCAGACCAGTTTCAGCAATATTTCTTTCAGTATGCCGAAAAGCCCATATGATAGAGTCCATAACAAGCTTCATTTGCTGGCACACAAATTACAAATAAAATCAGGCAGACAACAAGATTACAAAATTTGACAACAGTTAAAACCATAAAAGAACTGATGTGTGATATCGTAAGCAGAGATGGAACACAAAACACAACCTGACTTGACAAGCATATTAATGCAGGAAAACAATGAGTGGCTATGGCACGAAGTAAGGAGAAGAACTTGAGGCGATGCTCTGGGTAATCTTCAAAATTTTTAGTAATCATCTGTGAAACAGAATAAAAAGAAAAACATAAACATTCAGTGTATGTTTACCTGCAGATACCCAATAATTATGTCATCACAATTGATAAAAATTAAAAGTTATATCCTATGACAACTTCAACATCATGTATCCAAAAATAACCCTTTGATTAGTCAGGTTAGGTATCTGGATGAAACAACACCAGTGTATGATAGTGGATCATGTCTACAATGAAACAACTAACCAATAAATCTCCCATATTTTTTTATCTCTTTCACCTTTGACAATTACACTACTGTCCATCTAATCTACTCTCTTTACTAGGACTCTGCATGTATATCCACACAGCTCCAAATCACAAGTGGAGAAATTCACCAGATTTTCAGATATATGCTCACATTATATACGGTGAGAATAAATGGGTCTCAAAATTACATAAAATAATTTTATCATAGCTGAATATCCTACACAATTACCTCAAGTGTGCACTGAAAGACAGCTTCAAATATCCGAGGTACATCTTCAATCATTGCAGATTTATATCTGGAAAGAGAGTGACACATACTGTTCATAACTAGAATATAAAAGACATCACTCTATTCTCAGGAAGTAAATAACATAAACAAACAAAAAAATAGATTTCAAAGAACCATAGATCAGTAAAAAAAAATAAAGCAAACGGAAAAAAAAAAAGACAGCAGCATACTTATTCACAATTGTGGCAAACAGTGACAAAACCTCTGATTCCCTAGCATCAGGAACATTCCTCGCATAATCTCCAAGAACAGGATCCATCATTGGAGGCACGAATTGTTTGCCAATTTGTGGTTGGTCTTCTGCCTTGTCCAAGAATGTCTCAATCAGCTTAAGTGTCTCCCTCTTAACAGAACTGTGTCAATGTAAACAATGATAGAAATTAGAGTCCACAATAATCTCATTGTACAAAACCAATACATCATCTTCAATAGACTCACCGTAGAAGTTTCACATAGGATGTTTTAGATGCAAAAGGTCCCCCTTCAGTAATACTTTTTGAAATGAGCTCGCTGTACATTCTGTGGTAGGAATATAAAACATGATTCAGTAAAAAAATTATCAAAATATTAGTTGCTGACTGTCAACTTTGTTATTAGAGTCCCTCAGTATAAAAAACTAGAACTTGCCTGTACACATTCAACATGTCCAAAAAGATCATCGAGATTTGGGGCAAGAAATATGTCCCTAAAGAAGATGCCACACTTGTATTCGTCTGAAATTGAGAGAGATTAAAATCAAAATGTTATATACAAAACTGGGCAGAACCCAGTATTGAATGCAAATTTACAACCAGAACAATTAACCATCTAATGAAAACTAGCTTAACAGAATCTTGAAACAACAAAGATTGTGAATAACAAAGTTCTATTTATTAAATGACTAAATAAGGAATCGTGTTCCCTGAACACATGTACACCAACACTGACATGCACACTGAACACAACATTGACACGGTGACAACACTAATATAGATAATCAACATGAAAAAAATTCCCTAGGCAGATAAAAGTGTCCAACACGTGTCAAAAAAATGTTGAGTTAATTTTTTTTTTTAATTTTAACAGTTTAGGAAATCTGGACACAGCACCACACTATCCTACAAAAGTGTTAGTTCTTGCTAGCTGAAAAATCCCTGGATAAGACAAGGAGGAAAACTGGCCATTTTCTGAGCAAACATCAACAACAAATTAAACGAGGACTTTCCAACACGTAATCAATATGTCACAAAATAATAAATAAAATCTTTTAAATCCAAGTTGCTTAAATCGCATGGAGAGCTAAATAAAGAACATACAGCAGGGTCACCCTCAAATTTTGTAAATGTTTTCAAAGCTATACCTGCAATATATTAAGCACTGTCCGGATTACATCCTGATCCTTTAAAAATTCAACATTTTGATGAGCCTGCCCTATAATTTCCATCCATTTCTGAAGAAAAGGGGGAAATCACATCCGTAAGATTTTGGTTCACAATGTAAAAAAAAGATTCATATTCTTCTCTAGCATGAAAATTATTTAGCAGAAGACCTGATTTGGGAGCTCCATCAACCGCTGAAGATATTCATCTCTCTTCTGCACATCAGACTCAGCCTGAATCATGTGACCAACCTACAAAACAAGAATATTACTTAAATATGTGCAAACACAAGTATATAAAGAGAACATATGGGAAAACATGTATATATATATATATATATATTTAACCAATGAAATTGAGATTAAAGATTTCTAAAGCATACAGATTCATAAAAGGAATGTATTTGATGGGATTCAAGATCCATAATGGTGTTGGGAAGGCCAGTCAGAAGCTCAGACACAAACGGTTCATTTTCCCCAACCTGTAATACCAATCATTGAGGCAGTTAGGAACAATCTCATGTACTGAAGTTTATGCCTAAGATTATGTACTCAAGTTATATGCATGATTGTAATAAAATGGCTACATTTTTTGCAGATAAATATTAGGAAGGAAAAAATTTGCAGACCTGCGTGATCACAAATTTACGCTTGCACTTCTGAACTATTTTCAGAAATGTGTCACAAGCCATATCCTGAAACAAAGAAACATGATTATAGAAAGCTTTAACAATTGAAGGCCCACCACAAACAAAATAAACATAAAAAAGTAAAGATGTGTTAGCTTAAATTAAGATTATATTCCACCAAACCATGATTTGTACGATAAGAAATAATATGCTAGCAAAAGTAGAGACAGAAAGTTTCAAAGTAGGAAAAATAACCTGAACTCCAGGATGGGTCTCATGCATAAACTCAAACAATTTATTCACAACAGTTTTAAGGAATTTCCAATGAGCTCTTAAGAACCTTGGATACTGGCCCACAACATACCTGCAAAAAAAAACATAAGAAAAAATTAAAAGCAGTACCAAACGAGAAAAAACAAAACAGCAAATGGCCTCAATTCTTACATTATATTACTTGCAATAACAGCTTTGTTATCTTTTCCCTTGGTGATTTCACACAGGTTTAATAAGTCACGAATAACCATAACCAAAAATCTGTTTTCCTGCAAAAAATAACTTAACTATAAATATGGAAGAAAAATATCAAACCTAATAAAAGAATGCCACAAAAAAAATACAGAGATAGTTAACAAAATAAAAGCAGTTAAGAAAGTGATGTGATGCATGCATCAATCTCAGAAAAAACAAAATAGACCTACATGATTCTGATGCATATTTCTGTGCCAGACTAAAAAACTAACAATTTAAGAGTAATTAAAACTGCTAAAAGTAAAAACTGAGATATGATAACTATTAACATATTCCTACTCAAGCACAGCTAACCTAAGCTTGCATTCCACGTAAGGTTTGATTGATTGTAGACATATGGATCCACATCAGTAATTAATGGCAAAACAAAGTGAGCTCTGCTCGGACAGAAAAATATAGAAGATTTTATGGAAAACTAAAATCTCACTATTACTAGACTTGACTTGTCTCATGAAGTTGGAGTGATTAAACAATTTATACAGGCTCCCCCATCTTGATCACTGAAACATAAAGAGGTACAAGGACAAGGACTGCTCTAGGAAGATAAGGGAAACACTAAGGTGACAGGTATTGTCATGTTGATTGGACAGCAACTCCTATATGCAAGTGACCTTCTACTGCATAGAGTTTTCATTGGAGGCAATGTTGTTTCTTTGAAAAGGAAGAAACATCATGTGGTTGTTCAATCTAATGTCAAAGTTTAGTATAAGGCAATGACATCAATCAATTGTGTAGATAAACCAATTCCTCCAAGTTTAGTATAAGGCAATGACTATATATAATGGGTTGACTTATACATCTTACTACCTATCTAACCTATGTTTAGGCTGATCTTTACTTTTGTTGTATATGTTGGTTGTTAGGGTTCCCTATAAATGAATGAATTATAGCTAAGAGATGAAACAATCTCTCCTAAGCTTTTTTATATCAAAAAAGAGAACATGGTTGTCCTAAAACTTAATTAAAAAAATAAACCAACATGCTATAATTACAAAAAGACTTCAAGGATTGTACAACTCCTCGTACAACTCCTCGTTTGATTTTGAAATTGAATGCACATTGTAGCATAATATAAATCAATCTAGAGCATGAAGTTTACAATACCTGTTCTTCCACCATGGAACCAGATATAGAACCTATTGCCCAGCATAGTGTATTTAAATTGTTCCATGTCCAATCCTCACCGCTAAGCTGTTTACTTAATTTCCTGAGCATCTGGAATAACAAAAGACCATTAGAAACAAAAAGCCATATATATAGCCCAAACATACAAAAATCGTATTATAGGTAGCTTTTACATAAAAAAAAACAAAAGAATTACACAACTACACCTTCATCTTACTGAGTTTGACTTTAATCCATTAATTTTATATTTCAATAAAATTGATACTGTTACGTAAATTAAAGTTTGGCTCATAACTTATAAAACAAGGTAAAAAGAAACAAGGAATATTATGATTGTATTTCCCAGCAAAACAACCAAAGGATTTCAGATCCACATACCTGCTTTTCAGTATCATCATGGTCAAGATGTGACAAATAAATAAGGGTCTCTCTCATAATCTGTACAAAAAAAATGACAAATGTGAGTGACAGATTGGATTAAACTCTAATTAGATATTACTTAGGACTTTAATTCTACTTTTTCAAAAGAGGACTTTTTTAAGCAGCATAATTACTTTGTATTAGCTTTTAACTTGGATTGGATTAGAACATATGCAAATCTTTATGATAAGTTTAAATTTCACTAGAGTTACAATAATATTTCAAATCAGAGTCCAGCATCTAGAGAAGTATCTCGAATTTTCCCCAGTGATTACCAATCAAAAAGTGTCTCCAATTAACTAAATATCACAAACAATATTATGTATAAACAATCTATTAAAACAATATTCTGAGGACAAAAACTGAGTCGGTTTTTTCATGTATAGATATGAATATCCAACAGACTTTTAGCAGAATTAAGGTGTCATCTTATAACCTTGTACTGAACAAGAACATCATTGTCCTTCAAGGTTTCACGAACGATGTTCCCATTTTCATCTTCAACTATGAGAACTTCTTCAGGTTTTGCCATTCGACAGATCATGAGCATTCTCAACTTTGACATGGGACCAGCATACAGCTGTCGGCGCTGAAGAAGCTGAGAACCGTGTCCATCAACCATACCAGGGAGCATTGCTGGTACCTACTTATTCCATTGATGAAAATACATCAGCAAGACATATGAATAGTATACTGCCACTGTGTTTGCAAAGAAGATAGAAGGACACAAGACATAGGTATAAAAAAATATATGAATAATTATGTTGATTAAACATATATATATATATGAATGAGATACGATTCATACATTGTTTAACCCAACATAATATTTTTACATTTCAAGACCTACACGTCCAACTATTTTGTCATAAGCACATTTTTCAGTATGAATGTAATATACCAACTCAAATTTTGCTAAACAAGTTTTTTAGTGAAGAAAAATATAATTGTTAATCCTTGATTATAACTATCAATGTGGAAGCATTAGAGAGATCACCTGAAGTCCCATCAGGGTTGCTGCGGCAGCAGGACTGTCTAAACTTCTGTGCGGTTCAAACAGCTCTGATACCAAGGAATTCCAGTAGTCCAAACAGACCTGTTTTTTTATTAAAATCAGGTACAACGTGAACCTAGGTTTCAGAAAAGGCAATAGTGGCACAAAAACTAGACCAGAATGCACATGTCGGCTAACACATTGGGAGGGAGTGCAGAAGACATCTATAAGGCAAATATAAAATGAAACAAGCATTCACAACAGAAGAAATATGCAAAAGCAAGAACATTTTAATACCAGCATACCTTAAAAACCTCAGTATCATCCAAATAAGAAATGTTGATAAGATATTCAAGGCCTGCTAGTAAAGCAGCTATATTCTCTTGAGTGGATTCCAGGACACGAATGTGAACCTGCATAAATAGAAAAGTACCATAATACTGTTAAGTGATAGCAAAACCTTCAATGAGAAACTCATAAGCCGTACATAGAAAAGGGAAGAGGATCAGAAATGAAAGAGAGACATCAGCATGAGAAAGGTCAAATTCTTTCACAATATGAATACAAATGCTTGTATCGTGAAGAAAAGAAAGGTCACACCTTATAAGCAATATACATAAAAAATGAAACTTGCCTTGAAAAAGGACGTGAAGAAAAGTGCCAGATTCTGTATAAATGCCTACACAAAAGAAAAGAAGGGTCAGTCAAATACTTCACAATTAATGAGGCAAATTAGGGATTTTATTCAACAACGACTCACTTGTTCTTCAGTTGAACCCTTTGTATATGCCTCGGGAATATCTGAACTTTGTGGGAGTATACTCTATATTAAACATGACAATATCCAAAATCAATAAAGTAAATAAATTCAATATAATCAAACGATTAAGAATGTAGTATATTTTACAAAAAGGGAGATAAGACACACCTGCAACTGGACCATGAATATGTTATACATCTTGACATACTGCACATCATAGTAATTTCCAAATTGAAGGGATGCCACCTGCAATAATAAATAGTGAATAATTGATGTTGAAAATCTCAGGGAAGAGCATAAGGCAATTAAGGGAGGAATATACCTCAGTTAAACATTGCAGTGTTAGGTTCCTATATGCTGGGAGTGGGAAAAATTTTAGAAGTGTCTCAAGCTGGTGAGGTACATAAAACACATTTCAGTTTAAGAAATCCTCAAAAACAAGTACGTTGCAACTGAAAACTTCACCTACCAATGGTGATTCAAATATATAACCCAAGGGAATCCATGATAAAAAGGCATGCAATGTAGACAGAGTCGCACGTATGAGTTCAGTCCTTTGTGAGGCTGATAACACATACAAGCATAGCTCATGAATGAGTTGAAATTCACTGCAAAAAAAACAGTGTAAATATTAGCAATGAATAGACACTTCATACATAGTAAATGTAGAAAAATCACATTAGATCACTTAATACATAACTAGCAAAGCACTTTAAGCTATGTTATCTAAAGACCAAACTGTACATTTGCACTAGAGGGACTTCTGGACAAAATATTTCCAATTTAGAATAATTAAGTCATATGGTAACGTGTGGTTGCAGATCAGTTGAGCAGTAAACAAATCAATTCAGTTCTGAAATAGACGATCCATTGCTAATAAAAAAATTAAATCATTTTATGTCAATCAACCCAATCTAATCCTCCAGTTAATTCACCAATTAACAACTGAATCAATGCACCAACCACAATCTATTTTGCCACATAACATATTATCATCAATGATTCTACCTAACAAGTACTAGAAGCAAATAATATCTCTTGACATTCGTAGCATCACTAAATCTCATAGAAGTGAACCAAAAATAATATAGCATCACAACTAAAATAAATTAAAAAGGCAAAATCCTTACAAATCTACTACTGTAAAAAAATCAAGCCATTAAAACTCAATCTTTCAAAGACCAAACACAAAATAAAAATGAAATGTCAAGCACAAAAGGGCATACAGTTCTGGTCTATGACATGAATTACCTGTTCAAAGATTGTTTAAGCTCTTTAATCTTCTGCTGGGTCATCTCGCCTCTTGAAAAATCAAAAACCTCTTCACTCAAAAGCTGTAAAGACATTTTTTAGGTTAGTAATTTAGATCAGGTCAGAATCTAAGGTTAAGTAGGATGAACTTACTTTCAATATAGCCATACAATTCTCACAAATTGTTTCACTAGTTTTAGCTGCAGAGACAAGGTCCGGAATAAAGCTTCGCCATCTTGCCGGCCATTCATGCTTCAAAATCTGCATCAGGCAAACCCCACATTATAGAGACTTGAGCAGTGTACAAATTCATGTATACCAAAAGCTGGAAAAATAATGGAAAGACTTTTGAAATCAAAATTAAAAAGGAAAAATGTGAAATATACATTTAAAATAAAATTATAATAAAACTGCATAGCAGATATTTTCATCTTAATATGAAGCTTCTCAAACACACATATGCACATTATCTATATGTATGCATCTGAAGGAGAGGGCAATTTCCTATTCATGAATAGAAAAGGAAAGATTAAGACATATGCACCAAATAACAGATTAGAAGAATCAAAAGAATAGTCCAAACAAGTTGTATGCATTAGGTACTCAGATATGGAGAAGAAAAACAGACAAAACATTCTTGAGTGGTTTGAATTTAATTATGGAAAAATATGGGATAAAACAGATGTGATGAACAATGGTTTGTGAGACTGATAATTTAATCAGAATACTCAGTCGAAATAACGGAACAGAACTACCATTTTTACCTGAACTAATATAATATTGAGTTTGTTGACATACAACCTTTCTGCTCGAAATGAAGCATCATTGCTAGAAAGCTGCGAAAGTAAAGCCAATAATGAGCACACACTAGCTTGGTGTCCATAAAAAATCTAAGAAAACTGAAATGGTCTAATTTCTGATTTCTTTAAATGTGGTTCATACCTGTACAATGACATCAGAGATGAAATTTTTCATTCCATCTCTCTGCTCAACAGGTAATGCATTCCATCTATACTTAATTACACCTTCTAGAACCTGAATGTACAAGAATAAAAGAATTTATAAACATAAAAAGTCACCTTTAATCACATTATCAAGAAATAGAAAACTTGTTGATAAATCTTGTTTTCCAAGTCATTGCTCAAAACAGAGTTTAAACTTGCCATAAGGCTCTTAATTTTTCCTACATGCACTCAAATCATACATAACTATGGCACCTTAATTAAAAGGTTTTTAACCAATCATCCTCTCAAATGCAAAATCCAACTAATATTATCAACCTAGAACAAAGTTATATTCGGTAAGACAGAAAGCCAAGTTTGTTGTTCTAGCTATAGGTTAGTTAATACTAATCCAGAAGAATACTTCTTACTATTGAAACTCACATCCTTTACTGAAAATTAAAAATTCATAATCCACAAGTTCATTCTGATCCTGCATAGTATAACTACAGACACATGTCATTAAACAAAACAAACCTGTAAGGCAAAGAACTTGGTATTCAGATTGTGAGTATTTTGCAAAACATGCATGACTTGTAGCCACATATCGGGATTGTTTTGCAAGTCGCGCAGAATCTGATCAGCAGCATTTCTCTGCATCAACAATGTACAATATCAGTCCGACTAAAACCAATATATGGTCTTGTTTAGTAAGACCGTACTCTAGACGAAACATACTATTCATCCTACGTTCCAGGATTAATAATTAACCACACTAGTCCAAACAAACACACAATCCAACCAAATAGCTTTGGTTTAACTCTACATTGCATGTATTAACAAGAGGTGAATTGTATAGAGAAACAGAATCCGCGCAGCAACGGAATGAAAACAGAGTGTCAATTGAATTGAGTGATTAAACCCTAAGTGCAAGTGCGAAGTGTTGGAGAGAAACGAGAGAGGGAGAGAGACCTCTTCCTTAGATCCGGTGCCGTAGAAGGCAGCGACGGTGGCGTCAAGAAGCGGAACGTCAATCGGCTGACTCAAATCCCGGAGCTTCTCGGCGGCCATGGAATGAGAGTGATAAAACCCTAGAGTGAGTAGTGTACGGCCAGAGCAAGAAAAACCCTAGAGTAGAGCGCGAGAGAGAAAGAGAGAGATATTTCAGGAAGAAAGAACTGCCTTAGACTTTTTATTTTTATTATTGGAAATATTAAATAAATGTTTGTGTGTGTATATATATAGAGAGAGAGGGAGATGAAAAAGACAGCTTGAATTTGAAGCAGAGTTTGAAAGAAAGGAAGAGAGACACACTTAAAGGACTCTCTTGATTTTGATTTTCATGCCAGGGAAGTTATGGGCTGTGTTCTCATTTCTCAGTGCCCAAATTTCTTTTTTCTTGGCCCATTATTCTACCCCACTTTATTTTATTTACTTTTCTTAATTGGTAATAATCATGAAAGGTATATTGTTTTAATATTTAATTATTGTTAAATCAGATTGTATTATTTTTTAAATCTTATTAGGTGATAAAATGAATCAATTTAATTTGTGTTGGTATGTGACATCAGCCCTCAACAAATAATGAGAAACATTATACAAATTTTTTTATCAACAACAAAATAAATAAATAATATTTATTTTAGGAGTAGTCTACCCTTATAGATCTTAAAGACTTAGTACTCAATTCAATAAAACAAAAATGATATTTTCTCAAAAACAGGAAACAACGTACCTAACCAACTTAAAACAAATCACTTTTTTTAAACACATTCAAACCAGAAGATCAAAACTCTAATTTGAAAAGAAAAAACAACTTTAAAGATTAAATAAAATCAGACATTAATAAAATCACTTTAAAATTTCTAAGTCACATCAGACATTTCCTGAATTAATAAAATTAGGAGCACCAAACACATAATACAATCTTTTAAAATAATTAAGTGAATGAAATGTCTTAAATATAGTTTCTATTTCTAATATTAATAAATTCGGTTTACTCCTAATAATAGATTATAACTTTGTTCATTTCTAATATTTTTTTTTTTCAAACACTATCTTCAACCTTGGTTTACTATGCAAATTTTGGGATAAATTAAATAATTTATTGAGAAAAAAAATAAAAATTATATGAACTAGAAATAAAACATAGACAAATCTAGATTTTCTAAAATAAACAAACAATAATAATGTATATTTTATTTTTGAATAACACTAACAATTAAGAATATTAAGTATGTCATTAGATATTCGTTTAAATCATCAAATTTAGTCATATATTCATAACCCCTTCTTATATGCATTGGTTTTTCATAAGCTAACAAAAGCTTTGATATTTTAGTTTTAGTAACAAACAAAAATACTTTGTATCAGTAAAATTTGTAATAATTAAATAGTTTAAATACAATTCATAATTACAAACAGAATTTATAACATATAAATATTTTAAATATATACTATGTT
>Ga0123341_1002956_pt1 | contig 14339 bp, 15 predicted proteins | sample Turbeapinknodule_FD_89959 | JGI IMG/M metagenome (GOLD analysis project Ga0123341, IMG submission 89959) | Root nodule microbial communities of legume samples collected from Mexico - Turtle bean Mexico pink nodule | ecosystem: Host-associated > Plants > Roots > Nodule | place: Mexico: Nepantla... | reverse complement strand
TTAGTCACTATAGCAACTAATTATTTTTTGTTTCTAAAATTAATTTTTATTTCATGATTTTATTGTAGTGTCATTATTTAAAATAGTAAAAAAGCATTGTTATTTCTTATATATTGATTTAAGTAGAAAAAATATTAAGAAAATAAGAAAGAAAGCTTGTTTAGTATGGTGTGTAACCCTTTGCCTACACCTCCCATTTACGGGAAATTAAAATATCAATTTTGTACTTTCATTATTCAATTTTAATTTAATTACAAACTTCATATTAAAAACAATATTGGGAAAACAAAATTTTATCTTCAGTCTTATTTTTTAGGTTTGTTTTCAAATATTACAACTTTAATTTAGTTCTTATTTTTTAAGTTCCAAAATTATTAATTTACATAACATTAAATGTGAAATTAGTAGGGGTGACAAAATAGGTCAACCCGATCTACCGTTTGCTTGTCAAAAGCAGGATGAAATAGCCCTCCAAGGTTGTGCGGGTTGGAAATAATAATTTGTCCCGGACGGGTTAGGAGCTGATCCATCACTTTTCAATTTTTTTAATTTCTTTTTTTCTTTTATAATTATTTACTAAGTTATAATAATTTATATCACTTTTTTGACAATAAAAATACAAGAAACAAAAATAAAATTAAATCAAATTTTAATATTCTAATGAAAGAAGGTTTAATACCTAACAAAATAAACTAAATATCAACAATACTTCAATGAATAAAATTATGTATAAAGAAATTAATGTAAATAAAATTTTATATAAAATATTGACCACCATAAATTCGTATTCTAGAAACATGAGATTCCTCTTTAAAAATACCAAAAATTTTAAAAAAAATATTAAGCCCACCTCATCCTGCCTCTAGTCCGCCAAGTTGGTAGGTTATGTGGGTCGAACCAAAATGGATTAGCCTTTCTAAAATGTGTAAAGTAAAATCATAATTATTTATTTAAATTTTATGCTTATAAAAATGTGTTTATGATATTACAAATTTTGTAATATTTTTTGTGCTCACTCATTTTTATTTTTTTTAGTACTCCTTTTACCTATTATTTTCTTTACTCATTTATTTTTTATATCTTTTTTCATTTATTTTTTAATCTTTTCATATTTTCTTCTTAATAATTTAAACATTAGATTTTCTTATTTAATTATATCAAATATTAATCAAAATAATAATACTACTTCAATTCACTTTTAACACTTTTTTTTTATCTATAATATAAAAAAAAATAGAAGCATTTAAGGGGTGCTCTAACCCTTACACAATATAAAACCCATCTAAATCCTCAAATAGTTGTAATATCATGCTTATGCCCCCTTTGCGAATAGCAACAACCAAATCTACAAAAATATAACATCCAGATAACCAAAAAAGCTGCATCAACAAACACTCCCAATAATACAGAAAACTGCATTAGAAAAACAAAAGACAACATCCAACTGTGCAACAAAAAGAGTACTATACCGACTAGTCCCTAAGCGTTGACTAACCACTGGTAACGTTGGTGCCACGTAGGCGGGTCCCACGAGCGGCGTGGGCAAGTATCTCGCAAAGCACGTTGCGCCAAGGAGCCAAGAGTGGTCAGACATCGGTCATCAGTATGTACCGACGTGCCACTAGACAGTGTGGAGAGATAGGACATCAGAAACCCAAACAGTAGAGCTGGGCCACGAGAGGTGGATCCCAGATCACACGCTAGTTATCAGTAAGGGAGAAGCCTAGATCACGAGGGTTCATGCGTGTAGAGTGGATGACGCGTTCAGGCGTAACACAAAGTGTAGAGCCACTGGAAAGATATGACTCGTGAGGGTCGCGTTCCAGGGGTGAGCTGCATGCATGGCACGTGAACAGCTAGGGCACTCCCAGAGGCGGGTGACCCCAGAGATCAGGTGCACGAGGAGGCACCCAGGTGATCACCCGCCAGAGGTTGCACTCTAGTTAGGGACCCCACGCGCTAGGTTATCCTAAGAGTAAGGTAACAACAGTGTTGGGCTGCCCGCTCATCAGAAAAAACCCATTTCGGGTAAAGAGGAAACCCTAGTTTCAATATATAAATAGTAAGGTAATAAACTTGGCCAAGTACGCTATTCCCTTGCGCCACTAAACACACACACAGTAGCAAGTTACACAGTTTCGGTGTTTCCTAGCCCTAGTACTGACTTGAGCGTCGGAGTGCAAATGATCTCTAGGGCGCCCTTTGTCTTTGTGTTTACAAGTGTTCATCACAGGAAAGGCACATGCGAACGCAAGGATTCTGGACGTGGGAGTGACGTAGGCGCACGAAGGCATTTCGAGTCAACCGGCAGGAACATTTGGCGCCCACCGTGGGGCACGATACAAAACACTATCCCACCAGCAAGAACCAAGAAGATCCAGAAGATGAGAGGTACTAGACAAGGACCTGTTGCACCGAACGGGGGTGAGGGCCTCACCCTGCAACAGGTTATGGAGACGATGCGAGCCCTTTAGGAAGAGATGGCCGCATCGAGAGCGAACCAAGAACGCATCCAAGTTGACTTGGTAGCATCACAAGCTACGAACGAAGAACTGCGTCGTTCATACGAGGAACTGCGCAGAGATCTGCAAACCCGTGCATGTGAGCATGAGGGTGCAGATCAGGAGCCTGTGACACCACCCAGAGAGTTCCCAACTCACAAGAGATTATGGATGTGGCGATACCAGCCACGCTCGTAGGGCCCAAGGTAACCTTCACTGGGATGGAAGACCCGGAGGCCACCTTACGACTTTCCATACACAGATGGTGCTGGTTGGGGGCTTCGATGCGGTGCGATGCAAGCTATTCATGAGCACTTTGGCAGGAATGACGATGGACTGGTTCATCAGCCTCCCTGATGGCCATGTAACATCGTTCCTACAACTCACAAAGTTGTTCAGGGCACAATACATCGCGAATCGAGCTCCCCCGTCAGTCTCCTATGACCTCTTTGATGTAAGACAGTATCAAGGAGAGTCTTTGAAGGAGTTCCTCCACCGCTTTTGAGCGCAAGTGGTAAGGTTGAACCTTACAGACGAAAAGATGATGGCGCACGCTTTTAGGAAGGGCATCGCGCCAGAACCCTTCAGTGAGTCACTCATTCGAAACCATCCTAAGACCTTCGCCGAGATAAAGCGTCGCGCGGTGGCTCATATTGCGGCGGAGGAAGAAGTTAGTGAAAAGCGCACATGCGTGGTTCCCACGCGGTCGTGCGCGACAGATCGTCCTCAAACCCTAAGGGTGCACGAGGCAACGACAGAGATGAAGATCCCCGTGAAGCAGCAACCCTATCAACCAAGAAAGCCCAGTGCCAGGAGACGCGGGAGAGAGAACGTTCCGCCACGGCACGACTTCGTGGTAGAATTGAAAGACCTCATCGCTATCCCAAATGTAGCTGAGAGGCTTAAGGCACCTCCCAAGACCGACAAGAGGCTCGGGCCCAATAAGAACGCCTGGTGTGAGTTCCACCGAGCATTCGACCATCCCATATGCAATTGCTTAGCTCTGGGACACCAGCTAGACGAGTTGGTGAAGAACGGTCTCCTAAGGGATTATTTACAAGAAAAATAGGGGACCGAGGACATGGCGGCAATAGGGGGTGGCCCGGGGCATGAAGTCTCCGTGCACAGTGAGGTCCACACCATCACAGGAGGGTTCTCGGGAGGAGTCTGTACCGCTTCTCAACAAAGGAAATACGCACGGACGGTGATTTCGGTAGAAGTAGAGGACGTTGTCCCCCATGACAATATGGTGATCTCAGCGGTAACTGCAGGAAGGAAGGTGCACCGTGTACTAGTAGATCAGGGAAGCTCGACAGACGTGATGTTCTGGACGACTTTCAACAAACTGCAACTATCCCCCGACATGCTAAGGCCCTATGGCGGCTGTCTCTACGGTTTCACAGGAGACCAAGTAGAAGTGCGCAGATACTTGGAGTTGAGAACCACCTTCACGGATGGCACCGCGTCACGTACGGAGAGCATCAGGTACCTTATCGCCAATGCCACCTCTACTTATAATATGTTGTTCGGTAGACCAACACTGAATAGGTTAGGGGCAGTGCCGTCGACAAGGCACATGAAGATGAAGTTACCGAACCTGACGGGAAAGGTGATTACCATCAAATCAGATCAGAAGGAGGCCAAGAGATGCTACGAGAACAACCTCAAAACAAGGCGAGGGGTCTCTATGGTCACTAGTAGGCCACCGTACACAGGGGAAGCAGAGTATGCCAAGGACCTGAAGAAAGATAGCAGGTACTAGAGAAGGCAGTCACATTGTTTTCACGACAAGTATCCCCCGTACGGGCCATTTCGTTCAGAAAAACAGAGGTCCTCAGGACGAAGTATGCAGACTTGAGGCACTGAAGCAGGTCTTGATTCCTTGCACATGAAGTGCGGCGGATTACAAGTTTTATTTCAGTTAAGCAAGAGTATTGTACATGGTATCAGGGGACACTCTTTTTCCTTATAAGGGTTTTTTAATGAGGTCACCAGATAAATTTCGATTGAAATATTTTCTCGAGTTATGTACAATTCAGTTAAAAGCTTGTTCCATTTGCGTTAGAGGTCTCGTGAGCTGAGAGGTAGGTTCGTGAGAGAACACCTCCCCTTTTCGAGTGAAAACGCTAAGGTTAAATGAGATAGTTTGTAAGATAAATCCTCCGCGCCTTTGAACGAAGTCGAGGTCAGGTAAAAACTTATTTTCCTTGCGTTAGAGGTCTCGTGATCGGAGAGGTAGGTTCGTGAGAGAACACCTCCCCTCTCGAGTGAAAGCGCTAAGGTCGAACGAAACAGTTTTCCAGTTAAATCCTCCTCGCCCTAGAACGAAGCCAAGGTCAGTTAATAGTTCTTCAGTTAAATTCTCCTCGCCTTTGAGCGAAGCCGAGGTCAGTCAAGAATTAGTTTCCCTTGCGTTAGAAGCCTCATGAGCGGAGAGGTAGGTTCATAAGAGAACACCTCCCCTCTTGAGTGAAAACGTCGAGGTGAATGAAATAATTCACCAGATAAATCCTCCGCGCCTTTGAGCGAAGCCGAGGTCAGTTGAGAGTTTGTTCCCCTTTGCGAAGAACGCCAAGGAGAAACAAACCAGTTCACAGTTAAAACCCCTCCTCACGATGAAGGCAACACACAACAGAACGCTAGAAGAAACATCTTGGCGCCAGGCACCATGATTTAGTAGTTATGCAAGTCAAAAGCAGTTGTCGATTTAAGAAATAAAAACCGCCATATGTTCGAAGGTAAAGTCGCAAGCAGATAATAAAGAGTTTGTTTGTCAACCAAATACAAATTAAAGAAAGACTCTGGGAACAATTTTCCTGTTTCCAACACAGTTTGATACTGCGAAGGGCGTGATGTCCATCCCAGAGTGTGCACAAGCAACTTGAGTAAGAACGTCTCTGAATCCTTTGTCATAAGCATCGAGAACATCTCCAGTTTGTTCAGCCTCAGCTTCTTCAAACCTTTTAGCTTGTTGATGAAGTTCGGCCTCCACTCGACCCAGCTGCCCCTCGCGACTAATGGACCTTCGTTCAAGCTCCGTAGTCTTGGACTGGCACGCCTCATCAGCCTCTTCTAGCTCGAAGACCCGAATCCGCAGGGACAGAACTCTTGCCTCCAGTTCAATAACCTCTCGGAGCTTGGCATGAAGTAGCTTCGAGAGATGAACCAACTCTTCCCTCAGAGTAGCCTCACGGGCAGCAAACGAGCGAGCCAGCAAGGAGGTTTCCCCCGACTCGGCCCTGGTTTATAGAGCGTCGGACTGAGCAAGAAGAGCCCAAAAATTGAAGCCCAATCTCTCCCTTGCAGCGGCCTCATCCAAGTCCGCAGTCACCCCTTGTTGGAAGCCCTTAATGGCGTGCTGTAGGACAAGAGGCAGCTGAAGGATAGGAGGAAGAGAAGCACCAGCTCCACCAAGGTCAAGGAGCAGGGGAACACCGGTCGCATGATCCCGGGGTAAAACAGAGCGGCCGGTGGAGGAGGAATGCGAAACCATCACCGGCGTAGGCTTAGGTCTTTTGCAGATTGGCCCCTCAGAGGAGTCCTCGTCTGACTTGATCACCACCGCTTTACCCTTGCAAGGGAGTGGGGTGGGAGACGATTGGACGGCGGCGAGAGGGACCGCAACCCCAGGAGTGGAAAGAGTGGGTGAAGGCACGCTGGTGGCGAAGGCAAGGCGTGCTGGCGAGAGGTGCCCACGTCCCTGGAAATCCCGCGAAGACGAGCAAGGATATCAATCAGTCTAGCCCATTTTCTTCACCAAAACCATACCTACGTACAAATTTCAGAAGAAATACAGAGATAAAGCATACGAATGTGCGAAAGTAGAGCGCGCAAACGCAACGTTACGATAACAAGAATCAACACCTCCCAGAGTTTCAGGTTTCTTGAACCTTAACTCGAAGGAAACCCAGAAACAAACGGTGATCGAGACGGAGATTAAGTAACACAGACAGTTATCCAGAACCAAAATAAAAAAACAGGTGCGAACGGGAGTCAGAGTTCATACCTACGATCGATGGCGAGAGAATGCAGAAATACGTAGAGGAAACATGAGAATGCTTGAGGAAGAAGGCGAAACAATCGAAGAGTTTTAGAGGATGATGGAACAAGTGATTGTCGCGTGCGTTTTCAAGAGTTTAAAACCAAACAAAGAAGCGTAAGCGACGTTCAGCCCTAGCCGTTGATCAAAACCACGTGTGCACAGATAAGACGAGCTCAAAAAAATGTCACTTTGGCACAATATTTACGTCCTGTCACACAAAGCCACGTAGGTCACCCAGGGCAAGGACTTAGCCTCTTCGTTGAACGAGTTACAACTCGAGACTCGGGGGCTTGTGTACCGACCAGTCCCTGAGCGTTGACTGACCACTGATAATGTTGGTGCCACCTAGGCGGGTCCCACGAACGGCGTGGGCCAGTGTCTTGCAAAGCATGTGCGCCAAGGAGCCAAGAGTGGTCAGACATCGGTCATCAGGATGTACTGACGTGCCACTAGACAGTGTGGAGAGATCGGACATCAAAAACCCAAACAGTAGAGCTGGGCCACGAGAGGTGGATCCCAGATCACATGTCAGTTATCAGTAAGGGAGAAGCCTAGATCACGAGGGTCCATGCATGTAGAGTGGATGACGCGTTCAGGTGTAACACGAAGTGTAGAGCCACTGGAAATATATGACTCGTGAGGGTTGCGTTCCAGGGGTGAGCTGCATGCATGGCACGTGAACAGCTAGGGCACTCCTAGAGGCGGGTGACCCAGAGATCAGGAGCACGAGGAGGCACCCAGGTGATCACCCTCCAGAGGTTGCACTCCAGTTAAGAATCCCACGCGTTAGGTTATCCTAAGAGTAAGGTAACAACAGTGTTGGACCCGCCCATCAGAAAAAACCCATTTCGGGTAAAGAGGAAACCCTAGTTTCAGTCTATAAATAGTAAGGTAACAAACTTGGCCAGGTACGCTATTCCCTTGCGCTGCTAAACACACACACAGTAGCAAGTAACACAGTTTTGGTGTTTCCTAGCCGTAGTACTGACTTGAGCGTCGGAGTGCAAATGCTCTAGGGCGCCCTTTGTCTTTGTGTTTTCAGGTGTTCATCACAGGAAAGGCACGTGCGAACGCAAGGATTCTGGACGTGGGAGTGACGTAGGCGCACGAAGGCGTTTCGAGTCAACCGGCAGGTACAAGTACAATAACAACAAAACCTACAAACAATTTAACTCTCTACTCGTCAAAAAGATCCCCATCATACTAACCACATTTAACCCTCTAGGCCTCAACCCAACATACGAAATGAAAACTTAAAGTCCCAAAAATCAAAATCAAAATAAGAGGATAGCGTTATTCATTAAACTGACTCCTTAATATTCTCGATAAACTAGTGCCTGCTACCTTTTCAACATCTTTCTAGGGTGCCAATTCTTTGTCACCTTTCTAGCTGTATCCTCTAGCTGCATCCTAGAAATGGTTTCTCTGAGCTTACTTGCAAAGCCACAAGACTTTCTCTTCCATTATGTTATCATCTAGATAGCACATTAGATTGTTCAAAATCATATATAGGACACACTGGCCAGCCCCCAATTCCATCTATCGTTAAAGTTCATGCTTTCCTTATACACTTTATACAGACCAAAGGGTCCAGACACCAATCTCACTTTTAACACTTATAATCTATTCTCACTGGTTGACCTCGGTTGGATTGAATGGGCATGCTCCACTTCTGACATGTCTCCAATTGGTGCTCCGAAATACTGTTCCAGTGGGTCAAAGGGGGCTTTACCTGTTGATCACACTTTGACGATCAAGTCAGTGAGATCATTCAAACTAAAAACTGTTTCAAACTAGAGTATTCCAAAAAACGTACCTTTACTCAGGGTCTCTAACCCCTTTTATAGACATTCCTTCAACATTTTTCATCCACGAGAATATAATTTCAACATCCAGAGTATAATATTAAACAACAATATTCAACAATAATCTATTCACCATGTACCTATTACTTTTGGGTACAAACATTCTTAATTGTTTTTACTTGCATTTAATAATATTCTTCAACCAATTCAGTTATTCTTGTATTTAATAATATTTCTCAACCAATTCAGTTATTTCTTTTGTTATTTTTAATTATTTTTCCTATGTAAACTTACTAGAAAACTTGGGCTGACCTTGTAACACACTTTTGGGCTCATACCCGGCCCAAGCCTATCTAGGCATAACTCGCACAATCGAGCTGACCATCCAGGTTGAATAGTGACTACGTAAGTTCCCCTACGATTTTTCAAGTTGCTCTCGTAACACTTCCGTGCCATCCTCTGGTCAGCCTTTATCGTGATTACCCCTTCTTTTGACGAGGGAAATTTCATTTTCATGTGGGTGGTTGAGGCTACTGCACCCAACATGTTCAAATAAGGTTGCCCTAAAAGCAGGTTGTATGCAAAGGATGCATTAACAACGATATACTTTGACAACAATCGTTTTAGCCGTGTGTACAGGCCAAACCTTGGTCGTCGGCCTAAGGGATAGACATCGGACATCGAACATCGGTGGACTGATAGTAATGGTGGGCCACGTAAGTTGGGTCCCATAGATTGCATGAGGTAACAAGGGTTAACACCCAGATACCAGAAAAGACCTAAGTCACGAGAGAATCATGCATGGGGTGTGTATGGTACATTCGGGTACGACACAAGCAAGTGCTTCTTGGAGGCGCTAAGGCCCGTTAAGGTTAGGGTTTCTAGGGAAAGATTGCATGCATGGCACGTGAATACTTAGGGAACCCACATAACAGATGATGACGCAGCGTTGGTACATGAGTAGGTACCTTAGCGGCTACGTTGTTAGGTCTATGCACTGCAGAAAAGCGAAGTCCTATGCGCCAGATTACTCTAAGATTGTGTAATAGCGGCGCATAGACATTCTCCCAGGAACCCTAAGCCCACTCAGAGACATGGGAGCATCACAGAAGTAACCATAGATACAACCTATAAATAGAGTGGTAAGAACCCTAGCAAGGTACGCCATTTCTAAGGCTGAAACTGTTTATACACATTATTGTTTCTTTAGCCCTTACTGACTTGAGCGTCGGAGTGAAAACAGCCGCTAGGGCGCCCTTTGTCTTTGCAGGAAAGTGTTCTTCAACCCAAGGAAGTTCAATTCTCAAGTGGAGACAGGCGGGCTAACAGGAGATCAGGGGCACGAGGTGCCCATCCATGGGGAAATCAACACCATTGCGGGAGGATTCTCTGGAGAAGGTGTACCGCCTCCTAGCGCAAGAAGTAGGCCAGGGGAATGATGACAGTAGAAGCTCAAGGGTCATACCTGACGCTCGAGCCCGACCTTATCTTCACCAAGACTGACCTGCGGGACGTGGTCTGGCGTGATAATGATCTCGTGGTGATCTCAGTGGTGACAACAGGCAAAAAGGTGCATCGCGTCCTAGTTGATCAAGGAAGCTCGGCCGATGTGATGTTTTGGTCGACCTTCAACAAGCTGCAGCTGTCTCCCGACCAGCTGAGGCCTTACGTTGGATGTCTGTACGACTTCGCAGGAGACCAGCTGAAGTGCGGGGGCACATAGAGTTGTGGACAACCTTCACTAACGGTGCAACCTCCCGCACTGCCAACAACATTCTTTTGGGAAGACCTGCTTTGAATAGGATTAGAGCAGTGGCCTCGTCAAGGCACGTGAAGATGAAGTTGTCTTCCCTTGAAGGAATTGTGATCACCTTGAAGTTTGATCAGAAGGAGGCCAAGAGGTGCTATGAGAACAGCCTCAAGACAAAGAGAAAAGTGTGCTTAATCACCACCCAACCTCCAAGGGAAGAAGAGGTCGCCTGGGAGCAACGACCCGAGCCTGCCGAAGAGGTTCTGGAGAGGGAGATCGGGATCGGCAGTTTTAGGTCGACGACCTGGTAATGCGGGGAGACCACCCGCACCAGTCAGAAAACAAGTTGTCTCCCAAGTGGACTGGTCCCTTCCGCGTAACAGAGGCCCTTGGGAACAAAGCATACAAGGTGGAGCAATCCCTTGTACGTTGAACGCAACCAACCTTAAATTTTATTTCAATTAAGATTATTGCATTGTACACAATTTTAGGGAACACTCTTTTTCCTTCATAAGGGTTTTTAATGAGGACGCCCAATAAAGATTTCAGTTATTCAGTTAAAGAGAAATATTTTGTACAATGCAGTTAACGAACCTCTCCCTTAGTTTGATACACCAAGATTGGGAATAGTATGGTTCTTAGTGAGTCTCTCTCTTATGTGAGTCCACCAAGGCTGAGAATAGTATGGTTCAACCGTTAAAATCCTCCCTTGACTTCATACAACAAGGATGAGGTCAGTTATTAAAATCCTCCCTTGACTTCATACAACAAGGATGAGGTCAGTTATTAAAATCCTCCCTTGACTTCATACAACAAGGATGAAGTCAGTTATTAAAATCCTCCCTTGACTTTATACAGCGAGGACGATGTCAGTTAAAGTTAAATCCTCCTCTACCTTTGTACATATAGGGCGAGGTCAGTAAAACGAACCTCTCCTTTGGTTTGATACGCCAAGATTGGGAATAATATGGTTCTTCGTGAGCCTCCCTCTTGAATGAGTTCACCAAAGCTGAGAACAGTATGGCTCAAACGGTTAAAATCCTCTCATACCTTTGTATAGTTAGGTCGAGGTCTGTAAGAAGGACTGCTTCCTTGTATTGTAAGGCAAGGCTAGTATGGGTCGTAGTTACATGTCTCCCTTATCCTTATGTGGGAAAGTTGAGTCCAGCTAAGTGCAAACCTCCTTTGCCTTGTAAGGCAAGGTCGAGAATAGCTGAGTTTCCAGTCAAAGGTCTCCCTTGTCTTGAAAAACGAGGTTGAGAGTGGCGCGGTACCTGTTAAAGATCTCCCTTGACCTATAAGCCAAGGTCAAGAATGACGTTTCCCTTACCTTCATTTAGAAAAGGTTAGGGCGAAGTGAGAGCCTGGGTAGGCATAGTCAACAAGCAGTAAAGAAGCGTGCTACCTAAGTCGTGAAGACCCTAAAACGTTGTTAGACTAAGCAAGCAAGGAAAGGCATTTAACAACAATGAAGGGGCAAGTTAAAAACGAAGAAGATTTCATAAACAGATATATATATATACAATTTGCTGAAATTGTTCGTTAAACTGTTAAGTTACAATAATGAAGGAGCTACTCTTGGGCGTCGACCAACTGCCCATCGACGATTCTCTTGGTCAGGCAACTTGGGAAAGGTCCACCCAGGATGCACATAGGCAACTTGGGCCATGGCATCCTCAAACCCGGCACTATGGGCTCCAACAACGTCGCTGGTGAGCTCCTCCTTGATCTCACTAAGAGTTTGTCCTTGCGGACTAACTCCCCCTCTAGTTGGCCAAGACGTACCTCTTGTTGGGTCGCCCTTTCTTTCACCCTGGCCATCTTGGCATGTATCTCCTCAGCCTTCTCCTGCAGCGTGATGACTTTGTTTCAAAGATGCATAATCTTCGCATGAGCACTCAGGGCCTCCTGAGACTTCTCGAATAGGAGCCTTTTGGTCTCCTTGTCAGTTTGGCGAAGATTTGCCAACTCCAAATACAAGGCCGTTTTGCGTTGAGTGAGATTTTTTATTTGAAGCGCGTCTTGACTTGCCGCCTCCCTCAGCTTCAACATCTTAACCCTCAGGTTTAGCACTTGGGTCAAGGCGCGGCTTGATGTGATAAGAAAGGCCCCAAGACCTCTGGCGGCATGCCCTCGTAGGGGATCTTCACCCTGGCTCTCCATTTCCCCGTCTTGGAAGGCTTGAAGAACCTCCTGGAGAAAGGCGGGCAACTCGGCAACGAAAGGCGCACCAGAATCACCGTCCGGGGCGCTTTCCCCCCCGCCCTTGCATAACACCAAGTCACAAAGAGAGGAGGCGCTTGGGGGGTTCTCTCTGAAGGAGGGGGTGCTGCCCTCTGAGGCTGATTGAGCTGGGACAGCGGCATCGACACCCCTTTTCCTCTTGAAGACGAGGCCAGAGCAGGTGTCCTCGTCCTCAGAGGCAGTGGCCTCGACTACTCCCTTCAGCCTAAAATCTGCAGGGGCTGGAGCAGAAGGGCTTGGGCAGGAATAAGCGTTGGAGGGGCATCGGACGGGCCAGCACCCGCTTTGAGTTTAGAGGCTGCCTCAACTAGCATCCTCCACTTCTCCACGTTTAGCACCATGTCTACACAGGGAAACAACAATGCATAAGAAGTAAAACAACACAATATGCAAGTAAACAAGAAAGAACAAAGTCAAACAAGATACCGATGTAGCCCTTGAGATGCTTGAGGCTGTATTCAAGCTTGATCAGTTCAGTAGTGTTAAACACCACTCCCAAGCTTGAAAGAAGCTAGCACACCTCACGATCGGGTTGGGCCAAGTCCTCGAGACTCCTAGGTTTCTTGAGCCCCGCTTTCTCCACCCAATAAAGTGGGAACCCGTCCAGCAATGTCGAGTCATGCTTGATGCAACATATCTTAAAGAAATTCCCTTTGAAGCTCTTGTAAGACTGTTGGAAGAGGGTTAGGAGGATTCTTCCTGCCACGCCATTGAAGCTCATCCATAGCTTCTTACCAGGGCTCTTCGCCTCAAAGAAATAGAAAAACACATCCACATAAGGCTTATGGCCAAAGTGGTTACAGAGTATGGCGAAGGCCCGCACAGAAGCCCAGCTGTTGGGATGCAGCTAGGCAGGGGCCACATTGACCTCAGTCAGAACGAACCCCGAGAAAGGAAGGCGAAGCTTGAGCCGCTTGAAGACCGTTGCATACCTAAAGAAGAAGGGTTCCTTGGGGCTTGCGCGGTCGTCAACGCACACGGGCTCACCCTCCTTGCAAGGCAAAACCTTCACGTATATGGCGAGCTCCCTCCCAAAAACGTGGAACTTCTCGTCAAACTCGCTTTTCTTGTACGCATCGATGTCCTTAAAGGTGTTTATTTGAGAAGTTTCAGCCAGAAGGCTATCGGGAGCCCAACGATAGAGTGCTTTGTAATCAATGGAAGGTGGAGGGTTTGGTGTAGTTTTGGTTCTGGCCATCTTAAGAGAGGAAGCTAGAGAAGAAAAAAGGAAAAGAGAAAAACGAAGGTTTAGAAAGGGGAGGTGGAATGACTCTGAAACCCAAAAAATAGAGAGTGCGCGAACGAAGAACAGAAAACATAAAGTGCAGAAATATAAATAGTCCCAAAATAGTTATAGCATGCCATGAGCATCGGAATCATAAAGCAAGGGCGATCATGGATTAAAAATCATACCTTTTAATAAGTTAAGGTTCGAAGGTAGAGGTTTTCGAAGAAGAAGACAGAGCGTTCGAGAGTAGGAAATGCTTGAGAAATGTTAAGTGAAGTAATGAAACAGTGAAGGAGCGTAGGGGTTTTGAAAGGTTTAACATATACGAAGAAGCGCAAGCACCAACGAGTCTAAGCTGTTGATCTTGCCACATGTACACTGTTTAAAAAGTATGGTGAGATGTCACTTCGGTGCACTGTTCACGTCTTGTCACCCAGTGCTACGTAGGTCGCCGTGGGTGATCACTTAGTCTCTTCATTGAAACAAGTTACAGCTCGAGACTAGGGGGCTTGTGTACAAGCCAGACCTCGGTCTTCGGCCTAAGGGAAAGACATCGAACATCGATGGACTGATAGTAATGGTGGGCCACGTAAGCTAGGTCCCATAGATTGCATGAGTTAACAGGGGTTAACACGCAGATACCAGAAAAGACCTAAGTCACGAGAGGATCATGCATGGGGTGTGTATGGTACATTCGGGTACGACACAAGCAAGTGTTCCTTGGAGGCGCTAAGGCCCGTTAGGGTTAGGGTTTCCAGGGAAAGACTGC
>Ga0123341_1002955_pt1 | contig 14339 bp, 12 predicted proteins | sample Turbeapinknodule_FD_89959 | JGI IMG/M metagenome (GOLD analysis project Ga0123341, IMG submission 89959) | Root nodule microbial communities of legume samples collected from Mexico - Turtle bean Mexico pink nodule | ecosystem: Host-associated > Plants > Roots > Nodule | place: Mexico: Nepantla... | reverse complement strand
TTCCACTTCCACTACCGGTTGCTACAGAAACTGAAATGTAGATGAATATCATTTTGATGCTGTCAAAAGTAACAAAAAAACACAGAATCAACCATGTGAACAACAAAGAAACAAATAAACGGTAGAAACATGAAAAAAATGAAACTTCGATAAGAAAAACCAAAAAATATTTCATTTTTATGCTGTGGAACAAAGAAATCGTAAATGAGAAAACACAGAATCAACCATGTGAACAACAAAGAAGCAAATAAACGGTAGAAACATGAAAAGAACGAAACTTTGATAAGAAAAACAAAAGAAGTTTTCATTTTTATGCGGTGGAACAAAGAAATCATAAATGAGATGAACAGAATACACATAATAGAAGAAATAGTCACTTGGAGAAGGAGAAAGCATAAATGAAATGAAGAAGTCAGAAATGAAGAACCATAAAGGAAACCCAGAGAAGAAGAAACCACAAGCAAGGGAAAACAAAGAAAGACCGGGGAAGTTGAGAAATAGGAGAGAGAAACGATGAAAGTGTATATAAAGAAAGGGAGTATTTAAAGAAATGAGGTTTTGCACACGTGTAAGTCATATAGAGTGCCACTTATCACTCCCAGAATGAGTTTCAACTTGCTATTTTTAGTTAAAATTTGAATTTTTTTCTTTTTGAATTTTTTTTAAAACTTACCCCGGGAGTGCCTTCCCTTTGTATTATTTATAGATGCCCAATAACATTGATGAGTTTAGTTTTTTTCCAACACCAAGTTCATTATTATTAAGGTTGCATTTGATGTAATTCATTTTTAAGTTTGGAATCTATCATAATTTTATCTTTAGAAAAATATTCATGAGACTTAAGAAATAAATATATATTCAAATTTAACCTCAACTTCTAAACCATATTCTAATATAAAAATTATTCTAATTACATCTTATTATGGATCATATACATTTACCTAAAATTGATTATTTACTCATTTTTTCAAACATGCTCTTAATAATGTACATATAACTCCGTTGAGATAGAACTCAATCCTAATCCATTTATAAATCTCATACTTTGTTATGTTATGGATGATAAAAAAAGGATAAATGAATCATTTATAAAAATTAATGTATCCAATCTAATTTTTAACAAAGATAAAATAAAATAAAATCTTTTGTATTTTGTTAATACTAATTTACAGAATAATATGCATTATAATTTTTTTATTTAACATATTGTCTTATACATATTTTTATTTACAATTATTGTGTAACATATAATGATTTCTTAAGACATTCATTATTATTATTTAGTGTACTGGTCGGACACCGGACAACCAAGTCAAATGACATTTACAATATAACAAATACGTAATAAAGAAGCAGTTGTAACTGGCGTTGAATGAGTCAAAGACATACTTCAAGATACATGTCCATGATATCAAGAAGCCACTACACACATTCTGAGGATCAGTACACCCGTTTTGAGGATCACTACACACGTCTGGGTGAACTGATAACCTAACCCACACAAGTGGGGGCACAAGTCAACCTATAGATAAGATTTCTAAAGGGGGAAAAGGTGCCCCCGACCGATGGAGCACACACACAGCAAAAGGAAGGACTTCAAAGGATTAGGAGATTACCAGCACGACAGCGAATTGTGTACCAGTGGATAAATATTACCTAGGCCCCGTCATCCATACAAGTACAATTGGCGCCCACCGTGGGGTTGAAGTAATTTTTTAGCTTTCCAAACACAAAGACTTCAATGAGCAATGATGGTGTCCACAATGAACAACACGAACAACGACAACACGGCAGAAGAGCAAATGGTGATGCTCTAAGCCCAGATGCAGGAATTACGACAGAAGGGAATCACATATCAACTACGTCATGAGGCGGACCGACGTAAGCAAGAGGAAGAACGACGTCGGTAGGCAAATGAAATGGCTCAGTTGAAGGAGCAAAACAAAAGGTTGCTTCGACGACTCAAAGAGTCCGAATGGGAAGAGCACCCCCACACACCAATACCGACACCGCAAACTCATCAATCCAGGACAAAAGCACCAACTCTCCAAACCCATGGGGCATATCACACTTCACTTACACACCCAACCCACCAAAGCATTAAACATGTCGCTCTCGACAAGGAAGAAAATCCAAAAGGTCACCCTTTCACAAATGACATTATTGCTGCACCTCTTCTGGATAAGTGGAGAGGTTTGACAATGAACCTCTACGATGGTTCTACTGATCCATACGAGCATCTAAACATTTTCATAACACAAATGACTTTATACACCATAGATCAGACGGTGTGGTGCAAAGTTTTTTCCATCTCTCTCAAAGAGGGACCACTAGGATGGTTTACTGAACTTCCTCTGAACTCTGTGACTAGTTTCAAGGTTCTAGAAACAAAGTTTACCACCCAGCATGCCACGAGCAGGCCCCACCGTACTTCATCCATGTCTCTCCTCAACGTCAAACAAGAAAAAGGGGAATCATTGAGAGCCTTTGTGGACAAATTCAACAAGGTTTGTATGGGGATCAGGAACTTGAACCCAGAGATAGCAATGCATCACTTAGTCTCGACCATACTACCAGGCCGATTCACTGAAAGCCTTATAAAACGACCACCATATAACATGGATGAGCTAAGAACGAGAGCCCCCAAATTCTTGCAGATAGAAGAACACGTTGATTATCATAGGAAAACGCAGACAAAAGCTTCTGAAAAAGAAAGGCATTTGTCCCCCCATAATGGGGACCGACCGGTACCGTCCGAATCGAGGACCTCGTTTCCACAACTACACCCCTCTAATGGTACTTAGAGGAAAAATTCTGGATGAAGCCTTACAAGCCGAACTTATCCCAACACTCAAACAAGCGCAAACACCACGCAATGCCGATACAACCAAACGTTATCAGTATCACCGCAGTTATGGCCACACGACCGAAGGTTGCCAAGCATTAAAAGATAAAATAGAACAACTTGTTCAAGCTGGTCACCTCCACAAATTCATTAGAACATCTACTATTGCACCACGGTCACCCCCAACGTGACATTGACTACTCTAGAGACAAAAAAACGCTTTGGACGAAGAGACACTCGAAGCTGAGATGATTATCTACGTACGACCCGACAAAAACGAAGCGAAAGTCCGGTCAGACAGACCCGTCCCCGTAGTGAGAGCCCTGAGCGGAGAAGTCAAACCAAACAAAGAGTTCGTGAAGTTATTAACACTATTGTTGGCCCAATTTCGCTTGGCGTACCAGCTCAAGAAATTAATTATATCACGAGCGGCTTCGCAGGTGGCGGTTGCTCCAACTCTGCAAGGAAGAAACATCTGAGGGCGATTCAGTCTGTCCATTCAACTTCGACACATAAATGTCCACACATACCTCCAATTACCTTTATTCGCGACGACTTCACCGCCATTGATCCAACCCAAGATGACCCCATGGTCATCACGGTGGACATAGACAAATTTGCAATAGCAAAGGTCCTAGTGGACCAGGGTAGCTCAGTCGACTTTTTGTATTGAGAAACCTTTAAGGAGATGCGCATTTCAGAAACAGATATACAACCTTATGATGAACAGATAGTTGGATTTTCAGGAGAGCGTGTGGACACCAAGGCATACATTGATTTATTCACCACTTTCGGTGATGATTCTCTCAGAAAAACAATTTACATATGATTCCTATTGGTTAATGTCAATACCTCTTACAACATACTGCTCGAATGTCCTTCTATCAACAGGTTAAAAGCTATTGTTTCTACCCCCTCCCCCCCGCCCCATTTAGCCATGAAGTTTTCTTTCGTCAATGGAGATATTGCAACAATACATATTGATCAAAAGACTACGCAGGAGTGCTGTGTAGCTAGCCTAAAAGTTCAACCGACCAGACGGTTGTACACTACAACGAACGACCGATCCCCCAGCTGGAGAGGGTGGTCACCAAAGAGGCGTTCAAGGGACTGAAACTCCAAGAGGCACTTGGTTGCCCTTGTAGACCTAGATCCACGGTTGGACGACCCTCGGATGGAGGCCGGAGAAGACCTTCAACCCATATTCCTCCAGGACGACGACCATAAGACATATATAGGAACATCCCTAAAGACGGACGTCTGAGAAGTGATAAGTACAACATTGGTTAAGAATGCATATCTTTTTGCTTAGACTGCTGCGGACATGCCCGGGGTAAACCCCAATGTTATTACCCATCGTCTGTCCGTATACAAAGAGGCTAGACCGATAGCCTAGAAGAAAAGGAAACTAGGTGAGGAGAGGCGTAAGGCCGCCCGAGAAGAAACTGATAAATTAGTGCAGGTCAGTTTCATCCAGAAAGCCCACTATACGACGTGGTTGGCTAACGTGGTAATGGTTAAGAAATCTAATGGCAAGTGGCGAATGTGCGTAGACTACATGAACCTCAACAAAGCATGCCTAAAGGACTCTTATCCCCTACCGATTATCGATCGGTTGGTCGACGGAACAGCTGGACATCATATTCTAAAATTTCTTGATGCGTACTCGAGCTACAATCAAATTCAGATGCACCCGCGGGATAGAAAGAAAACAACTTTTATGACAGAATCCAACAACTTCTATTATGAGGTTATGTCGTTCGGCCTTAAAAACGCCGGAGCTACTTATCAACGTTTGATGGACTATGTCTTCCATGACACGATTGGAAGGAACGTCGAGGTATATGTTGACGACATTGTTGTCAAATCTGACTCATGCGAACAACATGTCTCAGATTTGAAAGAAGTTTTTTAAGCTTTACGCAAGTGTCGCATGTTCCCAAATCCTAATAAATGCGTGTTCGCATGAAAGGAGGAAAGTTCTTAGGTTTCATGCTCACCCATCGGGGCATAGAAGCAAACCCTGAAAAATGCAAAGTTATCGCATAAATGCAAAGTCCCAACAGTATCAAGGAAATTCAAAGGTTAATCGGACGTCTCACCTCCTTGTCTCAATTTGTCCCAAAACTTGTGGAACGAATGAGACCCATCATCCAATTGTTAAAAAAGGCCTCTAGGTTTGAGTGGACCGCTGAGTGTGAACAAATTTTTCTCCAGTTGAAAGCATTCTTGGCATCCTCGCCAGTTATCCAGAAGCCGAACACACACGAGCTTATCATTGTTTATCTTGCTATTTCAAACGAAGCAGTGAGTTTGGTCCTCGTACAAGAGATAGAAGCAGAAGAAAGGCCTGTGTATTTTGTTAGTCGAGTACTCCACGACGTGAAAGTGAGATATCAAACGATTGAAAAGGTCGTGCTGGCCTTAATTATAACCGCACGACGTGTGTAGATGTATTTTCAGAATCACCAGGTCATAGTCAAAACTAACTATCCTATTATGAAGATTTTAACGAAACCAGATTTAGCAGGATGAATGATAGGATAAGCCAATGAATTATCAGAATTTCATATTCAATACCAACCCAGGGGCACAATCAAATCCCAAGCCCTTGCTGACTTCGCAGGTGAGCTTGCTCCACAACCGACTGAAGAAGAACACTCTCAGTGGATACTATACATTGTAAGTTCTTCAAACAGTCGGTTGTGCGGAGCCGAAGTAGTGTTAGAAGGACCGGGTGAAATTGTCGTGGAACAAGCTTTAAAATTTGAGTTCAAGACCTCGAATAATAAAGCCGAGTATGAGGCTATCATAGCTGGCCTTTATCTGGCTGCTGAGTTAGAAGTAAATAAATCAGTTTACAAAAGCGATTTAAGGTTGGTGGTCGAGCAACTCACCGAGGAATACGAGGTTAGAGAAACATTAGTTCAGCGATATTTTCACTTCGTACGAAATTTGTTAACCAAGTTTCAAGGGGTGTCGTTCCAACACGTCCGACGAGAAAATAACACTTTTGCGGACGGGCTATCACGTTTGGCAACCACTAAGCATAAAGGAATTCATCGGTCGGTCGTACATGTTACATTGACCAAATCCAACATCAACGTAGAGGAATGTATGACAACTGATACTCAACCAAATTGGATGACCCCCATCAAACAGTACTTAACAGATGAAATATGTGATCCACACTCAGAAAAAACAAAGAAGTAGCAAGCCGCCCGATTCATACTCATTGGCTAGGACGTTTACAGACGAGGATACACTCGTCTACTCTTAAAGTGCCTTACTCTAGAACAATTCACTTACGTCACGAGTGAATTACATGAGGGGGTATGCCAAAGTATTACGGGCCGAGTATTATTGGTCAACCGTACAGGGGGATTGCACCGAGTTCGTTCGAAAATGCCTAAAATTCCAAGAGTATGGCACCTTGTCACATCAAAAACCTGAGAATTTGCACTACATCTTGTCCCCAGGGGAATGGATATAATTGGACCCTTTGCCAAGCGCAAAGGGCAATGTAAATTTCTGCTGGTAGGCATCGGTTATTTCACTAAGTGGATTGAGGCCGAACCCTTGACATCGATAACCGCAAGAAACGTCCAAAATTTCGTATGGAAGAATATTGTTTGTCGATTCGGTCTACCTCAAATTATCATCATCGATAACGATCGACAATTCACCGACCGAGGTTTAGCGAAGTTCTATGAGAAACTTAATATTAAACATATTTCAAGTTCAGTCAAACATCCGCAAACCAACAGCCAAGCAAAGTCATTCTCAACGAGCTCAAAAAGAGACTCGGTCCAGCCAAGGGAAATTGGACCGAAGAAATTCTGGAGATTTTGTGGGCCTACCGGTGTACCCTACAATCTACGACTCAAGAGACCCACTACAATCTGACGTATGATACCGAAGCCATGATTCCTGTCGAAATAGGTGAGCCCTCATTACGGCGACAAACGCTAGATCTAGACTTAAATAAGGAAAGCCTGTTGGTCGGTCTTGACCTTATCAACGAGCTAAAAGACAAGTGTAGAATATGGGAGGAAGCCTGTAAGATGCGGGTGGCAAGAAGATATAACTCGAAGGTAAAACCACGAAGCTTCCAGAAAAAAGATTTAGTCTCGCGCATGCGCAGCGACGCCTGAAAGGACGGTGGCAAATTTTCAAGCAACTGGGAAGGTCCATTCCTCATTACCGACACAGCGGTCAGAGGGGCATATTGTTTAGAATATTTATCAGAAAAATCATTAACGAGAACGTGGAAACCCACGCATTTCAAATTTTATTACAGTTGATGAATAAACGTTATGGTAATCTTTCTTCGCTCGGTTGTTTTATCCCTAAGGAGGGTTTTCTACCGAGAAGTTTTTAACGAGGCACTTTAAAAATTATGGTTCTCATATCTGTCTCTATGTTTACACTGAAGCGTTCGGTCAACACTTTATAACTTAAAAGTTATTTACCAAAATTCTTGGTCTGAAATTCATTCATAAGTTAATTCTTATTAACCGGAGCATTCGATCAGCATTTAATAACTTAGTTGTTATTCATCAAATTCTTGGTCTGAAATTCATTCATAAGTTAATTCTTATTAACCGAAGCGTTCGGTCAGCATTTAATAACTTAGTTGTTATTCACCAAACTCTTAGTCTGAAACTTATTAATAATGTAATTGTTATTTACCGAAGTGTTTGGCCAGTATTTAATACCTTAACTGTTTTTCACCGAGAGTTCAACGAGTACTTTATAACTTACAGTTATAATATTCGCTCGATCGGATATTAATGATAAAGTTCGTATGAATTACTTAACAGAAACGGATATATAAAAAGGTAAAGTCGTCAAGCACAATTGTTCAAGATAGTTGCAAGTAAAGGTGTGAAGGCAACGTAAACTGTTTTAAGCCCACAACCCGGGTCTAGGTACTTTTTCAATTTATATACTTCCCTCCACTGACTGATCTTGTTGATTGGCTTCAGACGGTTGGGCATTTTCTTGGATGTCTTCCTTTGTGTAGTCGGCGTTTTTCCCAAGCGACATTAGTTGGCCATTCACTACATCTTTCCCCAAGTCATATCTAGAGTCCTCGACCGGTATGCCATGGAATAAAGCTATTTGCCGAAGGCCTTGGTTGAAACTTTCCTCATTAATGCGCATCATACACTCTTGGCACTTTTCCATTTCAGCAGCAAGAGATTCCCCTTTGGCTTCAGCTTCATCCTTTTCCTTTAGCAGCTGGTCTCGTTCGGCCATCACTTTGGCAAGGGTTGCCTTCAATACTTCTTGTTCCTCCTTGGCCAGCCCGTCCTTCTTTTGCATTTCTTCCTTACAGATTTCGGTCGTCTTTATGGCACTTTTTAAAGAGCTGGTCGACTCCTCCAACTCAGCCTTCAGCTTCGGCACCACCACTGTTTGGGTCCTATTCAGCTCATCTCCAAGGGCTTTAATCACGACAATAGCCCGACTTTGCAACTCAACCAGTTCTTCTATTAAGTCTTTAGTAGGGATTGCTGCCAGGACGCCTTCATCTTCTGGACACAACTCAAATTGCATGGCCGAAGCCACTCGCATTGAGGACCCCAGCTTAGTGAGGGGTCTGCCGGACGACACCCCTACTTCAGTGCTAGCCTGAGCCTTGGGCGGACGTCCTCTCTTTCAGTTCACAGCAGGGGGCAATCGCCACGGGCGGTGCTATTTCTTTAACGTTTGCTTTTCCTTTCCCAACCCCAGCTAGACTGCTAAGCTTCCGTGGGGAAGCTTCCCTCCTCAAGTTGCTCATAAAACTACTCAAAACAGGGTCCATTCTTATGATAATAACTGCAAGGTACGAATACAATTAAACTACATTAACATAGCCAACTACATAGTCAGATGCAAAAAATCGACATACCATTAAAATCCGTCCACTTCGTGGTTGACTCATATAAAGCTATCAGCTCTCGGGTGGGCAGCTTATAAGGCAGTTGGTCAATAACAACTAAAATCTCTTTATCAAAGGGCGAAAGGGACGACCACAACCAATTACCAAGTTGCGTCGGTTTCTTTGTCCAGTGAAACAGAAATTTGGTTGTCCCATTTTTGTTATAAAAAAAGTCTCAGCCATCTAGTTCCACAAAAATTTTAAAGTATCTCTCTTTGAAATTTTTATACGAAGTAGTAAAAGTGGCAAAACGAATATTCCTCGGTCGGCTAGACAAGGATAAGAGTACTCGGACGCGTGTTATAATAATACAAGAAGGATTCAGGGGTAGGTTCTAGTTTAAACAGTCGACACAGTACTCGGAACGCCTGAAGGGCTGCCCACGAGTTGGGATGTAACTGTGCCGGTGCTACGTTGAGGGTCTGAAGGACCTCCATGGTGAAGTTATCGAAAGGAAGAGTTACATGTAAATCAGCAAACAAAGTGTTATATACAAAGAAAAATTGACCGGTGCGTTCTCCCGGCCATGACACACACGGTCGATCACACCACATATATCAGCCATTATAGCTCTGGGCGGACATTTGAGCGCTAGAAACGATTTTTCAAGCAACAGGTCGTCTAACATCAAGATCCCTTAAATTGTTGGGAATTTTTAAAACTACAGGATCAACCCAGTCGTAACTTGGGTCGTTCGACAACTGACTCGCACCACCAAATGCAAAGCGAGTCTCAGATGACTCAATATCTACAACATTATCAGCAGAATCTACAGAAGAAGACATTACTAACCTCAACCTGACAATTCAAAGCAATGAACTCGACACTCGGAGCATATGCCACAAGAATTAAAGGCAGAAAGAAAGTGTAAACCTCTTAAGTCCTCAATGAAGCGCTATTTATAACTAACATCGTAGTCCTCAATGACATTTACAATATAACAAATACATAATAAAGAAGCAGTTGTAACTGACGTTGAATGAGTCAAAGACATACTTCAAGATACATGTCCATGATATCAGGAAGCCACTACACACGTTCCAAAAAATTGAGGTTGTGACACGTGTCTAAAGAGACGTGTTTGTGCTCCTCAATTGTTATATATATAGATTTATGAGAAAAGAAAAAGAAATAACCATATATACTAATGGAAAAAGGGTATCTTAATTCTAACAAGTTATTAGTTCCGAATTTCTTTTGAATTGTGGTGAGAAGTGTAGTGCTGCAACTATGCACACAAGCTTGGCGCCAATTATCCGCAGGCCCAAACTCGTTCCACTCTCAAATCTCTCTCGCTCTCTTTCACCTCACAACTCCCAAAATGCACCCTCAAAACACAACATCGCCACCATCATTCACTCCCTCTGCGACGCTCGCCGTTTCTCCGAAGCACACCATCGCTTCTCCCTCTCCCTCGTCTCCAGCTCCCTCCCCGACGCGCGCACCTGCAACGTCCTCCTCGCTCGCATTCTCGCTTCTCGAACCCCTCACGCAACGTGGCGCCTCATCCAATCTCTCATCGCTTCCAAGCCCGGTTTCGTTCCCTCTTTGGTCAACTACAACCGTCTGATGGACCAGTTTTGCGTTGCCCATCAACCCCTGGACGCTCACAGGCTGTTTTTTGACATGAAGAGCCGTGGGCATTGCCCAAATGTTGTCTCTTTCACCACTTTGATTAAAGGGTACTGCTTGGTTCGTAGAATTAGGGACGCGCGCAAGGTGTTCGATGAAATGCTTGAGAGTGGCGTGGAGCCGAATTCGGTGACTTACAGTGTTTTGATTCGCGGTGTTCTTCGGGAGAGGGATGTGGAAGGTGGGAGGGAGTTGATGTGCAGGTTGTGGGAGATGATGAGTGTGGAAGCTGAAGATTCGGTGAAGACCGCGGCTTTTGCAAATTTGGTTGATTCTTTGTGCAGGGAGGGGTTTTTTGGTGAAGTGTTTAGGATAGCTGAGGAGTTGCCATTCGGGAGTGGTTTTTCTGAGGAGGTTGCTTATGGACAGATGGTGGATTCACTTTGCAGAGTTGGGAGGCATAATGGGGCAGCTAGGATTTTTTATGTAATGAGGAAAAGAGGGTTTGTTCCGAGTGAGGTGTCGTATAATTATGTTATTCATGGGCTTAGCAGGGATGGTGATTGTATGAGGGCTTATCAGTTGTTAGAGGAAGGAGCCGAATTTGGGTTTATTTTGTCTGAGCATACTTATAAGGTACTCGTGGAAGCTCTTTGCGAAGTGTTGGATGTGGACAAGGCGAAGGAAGTTTTGAAACTCATGCTGAGTAAGGAAGGTGTTAACAAGACTAGGATTTACAACATTTACTTGAGAGCTCTTTGTCTTGTGAACAATCCGACAGAGCTTTTGAATGTGCTTGTGTTTATGCTTGAGAACCAGTGTCACGCTGACGTGATCACCCTCAACACGGTGATCAATGGCTTTTGCAAGATGGGTAGGGTTGATGAAGCATCAAAGGTATTGCATGATATGTTAATGGGAAAATTTGCTGCACCTGATGTTGTGACCTTCACTACTTTGATTTCTGGTATGTTGGATGCTGCAAGAATCAATGAAGCTCTTGATCTGTTTCATAAGCTGATGCCTGAAAATGGAATAAAACCTAGTGTTGTGACTTATAATGCTCTTCTCCGAGGTTTGTTCAAACTAAAGCGACCAAATGATGCATTGATGGTTCTTGATGACATGGTAAATGATGGCATTACGGCAGATAGTACCACATATACAGTTGTTGTAGAAGGCCTATGTGAATCTGACCAAGTAGAAGAAGCAAAGAGATTTTGGCACAATGTTATATGGCCTTCAGGGGTTCATGATAATTTTGTTTATGCAGCAATTCTGAAAGGGTTCTGCCGCTCTGGCAATTTTATGGAGGCTTGTCATTTCTTGTATGAGTTGGTAGATTCTGGGGTCTCTCCGAATATATTTAGTTATAATATTCTGATCAACTGTGCGTGCAATCTTGGTCTGAAAAGTGAAGCTTACCAAATTGTCAGAGAGATGAAAAAGAATGGACTCACTCCTGATTCTGTGACATGGAGAATTCTTGACAAGTTAAATGGCAAAGAGGGGAAGGACATCGATTTTGAAGATCCTACCATGTCAACATTTGATGAGGCATGACATGAAATTAGGTTTGTGCTTTAAAATATTCAAAAAAAATTGTGGTTTGATTCAAAGGGTCTAAAGCACGAACAAACAGGAGCTTTGAAGTTTGAACAACTTAAACGAGGAGCATTAAACTAGGAGGGGACCAATGGTAAAATTCTGGATTTTCTCCATATAAATACGAAACTGGGTTATTAAGCCCTGCTTCAGCAGATATGCGTGATACGATATGTGATCTTGAATAGAGATGAAAGAGACTGAGTTTGAGATAAATTTTGTGGTGTATGAAGCTGCTGAAAGGTCTGTGACTTCACCGAAAGAAAAGCAAGGACAGCAGATTTATACACAGTCAGCATTGCATTGCATGTATCAAACACTAGTTTATGTACGAAAGGTCCATAGACAAGCTCCAACAATGAAGCTATAAGATGAAATCTTCTGCGGTAAGTTCAATCCATTAACCACTCGAAATAACTAGCCACAATTATTATGTACAAAAAGTAGGCTACAATAGGATTATGAATTTTTTTATAACACAATGAGATTTTTTTTTAAATTTTGGTACAGGAAAAAAATATATTTAATCCTTATTTTTATGCACCAGGATTCTCAAATAGATTTGGCTTTTACTAGCAGTGCTGTAGCCCTTTTTTCTTCTGCAGCTGATAAAAGCCAATATGCATTCTCTTATTCTTGAAAGTACTTCTGAGCATACGGTTGGATTCAGGCTAACCTGAAATCCAACATAACCCAAATTTAATATTTCAAATTTCTAAATTTATATCCGACGTCTAACTTATCATGTCAAAATCAGATATGAGTTATTCGGGCTACAAGTTAATTTAAACTGGTTATTCAGATTTGATTCATATTGAGTTTTTTTTTTTAAACACTTTTATTTTAATTTTAAATAGATGAAATAAGTATACAAAAAAAAATTCTTTTAATAATGAAGCACGACTTTATATAGTTTATTATTAAACTTTTAGAAAAAAATTATCTTATCAAAACTAAATTTGAAAATATAAATATTAAAATATCACTTTCGGATGGATCATATATCCATAAAACTATAATATTTTGTCAAAACTTGACTGTTATTATCCATTTTACCCAATTTTATTAGTCTAATATTACCCACTCACTCGAACCTGTCCTGTTTCTTTACTCAGATTACATGAAAGGACATGTTTTCATTTTTATTCTTTTGTAGAGACTAATTAAGAAGTTGAGATTGCGTTTATGTAGTTTTCATGCTGTTTTGAAATGTTCGGTATTTGAGTTGAAGTTGGATAGATTCATTAAGAGTAAAAACAAGTTGAAATAACTAGCCAGAATTGTAATCTACAAAAAAGAAACAACTACTCTGTTGTCCATTCAATTGAGAAGAAGGATAACATATCAAAATAGTGAACCTTGATATGCTAGCTCTGTTTTATGCTCATTGCTACATCACTATTACTTCCCTGAGTGTATCTCCATTTCGCAAAATAGTACATATATTGATCCATCACTATTTGTCCTTGAGTGTATCTCCATTTCCAACATTAAGGAGCACAATTACTTCCTTGATAGTCATTATTGATGTATGTACTAATAGAAGAAAATAAGAGAAGACAAAAAGTTGTAGCAACTAATTGAACGTAATTGCACAAAATTGCAAAATTGATCTTATTCATTTTGATTTATTCAATCATATATAATAAAATTACAATTACTGGAAGCTATAAAATGAGAATACTAACCGACCTGTAAACTAACTATTAATGCAATATAACGGTAAAATAGTTTAAGGATAATAAAATCAGAATTAATAATAATAAAATCTGAATAACCAACATCCTCCCTTAATTCTGATTTGGAACAACCTTCCCAATTTGAGTTATGATATTGTTTTTCTCAATCACCATCAATTCTTTATTCATATCTTTTGCCATTTGGGATGTTGAATGACATCGACAAGTCTCACAGGTTTTGATTTTGCAAGAAAAGCAAAGTGAACCAAATCTCCATTGTCATCAACTTCATAATCAAGATTTACTTCGCAATCTTGAAGATGTACAGGTTGTTGCTGCTGCCTTCTTGGTCGCTCCATCATAGTTGCAATTGGAGTTGCAACTTCAGGTTGAATTACAACTTTAGGTTGAACTGCAGCTTCAGGTTGAATTGCAGGTGCTTCAAGAGTGACTCCATCTTCCATATCATCGTTCAAAACATAAATATATCGTTTTTTCGAATCTATTTCAACTGCTGCATTCCATTGCCATTCCTCATCTTCGGCAAATGTAACATCATGACTAATAATCACCTTCTTTGTCATTAGATTATACAGTTTGTATCCTCCATTTTTATAACCAATGAAAATGGTCTTCACTGCCTTATCATCCAACTTCGATCTTGCTGTCTTAGGGACATGGGCATAAGTAATGGACCCAAATACTTTCA
>Ga0123341_1002954_pt1 | contig 14341 bp, 10 predicted proteins | sample Turbeapinknodule_FD_89959 | JGI IMG/M metagenome (GOLD analysis project Ga0123341, IMG submission 89959) | Root nodule microbial communities of legume samples collected from Mexico - Turtle bean Mexico pink nodule | ecosystem: Host-associated > Plants > Roots > Nodule | place: Mexico: Nepantla... | reverse complement strand
TACCTTTGCCAAGAGAAGGAAGAAGAAGCCTCACCAAAAAGGATTGTGTGAGATTCAAAGGAGAAGAGGAAGAGGAATGTGGAGGTGTCGCCGCTGCTATGGAAGAGGAAGAAAATTGCCTGCATAAAAATCAGAACATCAACGCTGCCTTCATTTTAGGGTTTTTTTAGATTAGGGATATGTTTGGAATTTTAAAAACTAATAAGGGTGATTTCGTCTTTGTATAAGAGTGTGGGGGTGCATGAAGAAAAAGTGGAGGTGCAGGAAGAAACATACTAATGTACTAATTCAATTGAACCAACCAGATATTGAAAAACAAAAACAAACTACTATTCGCACCACCAGGTTTCTTTGTTTGCACTATAAAATATTTCATAGAAGTTTTGCAAATTTTGAAACTAACCCTGGAAATGTTGAATTTAAGCTCTCATTACCATGTGATGGAAAATAACTTTGTGTAGGATCGTTTCAAACAATTGACAAAATAGAAAACATGAAAGAGATTAGAAGTGAAGAAATTCCAATCTACCTCGATTTATAATGCAATTGAAAGAAATTAATGTGTAGAGAAAGATTTGCCACTTTGAATTGAAAACTCAAAGATACGTACCAAAAGTTCCAACTTTTTCATTTTAGAAAAAAAATTCAAATTCCAAAATGAACAAATTCTAAGTACAAAAGTCTATAAAAAGGCATATATTTTATAGACCTTGTATTCTAATTACAACGCATGAACATTAAAAGTATACTTCATGCAAATAAATTTTTAGGTTTGGTTGCAATAATTCATTGTCTTACCAAATTCTCTATCGAGCTATGAAAAAGATTCAACAAAAGACATAATAAATCCACTATCCATTTTACGTCAAGCATGGAGTAACTCCCGATATAGCAATAAAAGCAAGATGCGTATGCAGATCAACTCATCAAGTTTCCATTGAAATAGAATTCACACAAGGAAAAACACTTGTCATTCGTTGGTTATTGAGGGCATCCCAAAAATGTTTGGATCGGAATATGGCTTTCAAATTAAGTTTTGAATTAGTGAATGTTACCAAAGGTAGTGGCGATGCGATATGCAAAAAGGAAGAGACCATCAAGCAACAAATTATACTTTTGTAATAATTTTCATCAACTTTATCATCCTTGTTAAAGTTCTCCTAGTTCATTGGAGTCGTGCTTTTGCAATTCTTTATCTGAAATATTATTTCCTTTGCATACTTCTTTTAGCAAATGAAGAGTCCACCATGATCTTGTTTCACTTTCATTTTCATAAAGAAACCCATCATGCCACAATTTTCATTTTAAAATCCTTGATTATTTTAACTTTCAACTTCTTTCTAAATTTCTTACCGCTTCGCCAAAGTTGGTCATCAACATAGACAACAACAATGATTAAATTTTTATCAACAAACTTCACATGTAATGATTTTAACTTTAACTTTTAATAAATCAAAGATATAGAATATGAGCATTTATCTTGTTATGTTAGACCTTTAAAGCCTATTTAAAATTGTGTAAGGCTTTTTTAACTAGTAAACATTTTCCTCTTCTCCTTTGATTTGAAATCCTTCAAGATGTTCTAGATAAATCTCCTCCTACAAGTAACTATTTAGAAAATTAGATTTTCCATCTAAATGATAAATTATCCTTCCTTTATGTGAAATTAAGGCAAGTAACTTTCTAATTGTATTAAGGCATACAACTGAAGCAAATGTTTACTAAAAATCCACTTTAAATAGCTAAGCATATCCTTTTGGAACCAACTTTGCCTTGTATTTATTAATGGAACCATACTAATTTTGGTTTTAAAAAACTCATTTGACTCTTACATGTTACTTGCTTTAGGTATAACTACTACCTCCCAAGTGTCATTTTTTTCAATCCCATTTAGTTCTTCATGCATAACATTTATCCACTTGTTATCTTTCTCAGCTTCTTCAAATAATCCCATTTAGTTCTTCATGCATAACATTTATCCACTTTTTATCTTTCTCAGCTTCTTCAAATTTTGCAGGCTCTATGACACCCACATTACACCTTTATAAATCTTAGATAAAGATCATGTACCTTTAATATAATATCATTAACATCATCATCGAATTATTGTGTGTTTCTATTAGTTCCTAGCTTACCAGTTCCTCCCAACTTCATTTGTTATCTTCCATGAACAAGACATCTCTACTCACAATAATTTTTCAATGTTATGGTTAAAAATTATGTAAGCTTTTAAAGTGTTATTGTACCAATTGAAAACTCTCAATTTTAATATTCTTATAAAGTTTGTCTTTTAACATGTGGAAAATAAAATAAAAAACAAAAGCAACCAAAGATTTTTAGAATTGTAAGTCTAACTTGTATCCAAACCAATCTTTAAATGGACTTTTTTTCTTCAAAACTCTAGTTGAAATCCTCTTTAGTAAGAATGCAACAATGTTTGTGATCTCGCCCATAACTTCTTTGACAACTCTTTTTCTTAATGTATGCACTTTTTCATTTTCATGATGCATCGATTTTCTCTCAATTATTACATTCTATGGTAGGGTGTAAGAAATGGTATAATGGTGCACAATGTCATCATTCTCACAAATTTATTACAAAAATAATTTATGTATTCATTCTTATTGTTTGCAACCTACAACCATTTTTATTCTCCACCAATGCTTTATATTTCTAGAAAATACTAGCAACATTATTGTTGTATTTAAAAAAAAAATCTGACAATACATATTATAATCATTAATAAAATAATAATATTTATTATGATTTAAATATGACATTTTTAAGATCTTCAACATAACTCTTGTCTTTGAGTAACTCTCAAAACTATTAGAGAAAATGATTTTCTTGGCAAACAAGATAATCGACCAACTTCTCTTTAAGCATTGAGACATCTTTCACCAAGGCATGTATAATAGTCTAACAAAATGGAAATGTCCATGTCTTTTGTGTTATATATCAACATTGGTGATTGTGGTTGAAAAAATTATTTCTCCCTCTTTCATAAGATTTAGATCATAACTATTAACTCTCATTTTAACCCTAAGTATATCTTTTATTTTTGCATCTTTGATCAAGAACAAATTGTTTTCATGTGAATTTGAAGCCTTTTTCTACAAGTTGTGCAACATTGAGCAAGTTTTGATCAATATCAGTCACATTTAATACATTGAATATATGTTTCAAACATACCAAACTTTCAATAACAACAATCAATTTTTTTATGGTTGACCTAAAATCATTGTTTCCAAATTTTACGTTGAAAAATTCTAAATATTTTTTGTTCGTTGGTCATATGATTTGTGCACTTGTTTTCAATCAACCATTAATCACTAAAATTGTTGATTGTAGCAAAGCATGTTGCAACAAAAAGTTGTTCACCTTCTTGTAGATTCACTCTAGAAGTTCCAAATGACTACATTTTTTGTACTTGATATCTAGCCTTTGCAAACATTTTCTCTGAGAACAATGTCCTTTTCCAATATGGATAAGAAGGAAAATCTCACCTTCAATTTTGTTGGAGTTTTCTAACTTTTTGTTCTTCCATTTGTGTTCACCTTGTATTTTCCTCTTTTTAAACTTTTTCCTTTCTCAGGAAAAACATCTTGCATTGTCATTGTTGGTTTCATAGACAATTCATAAACATCATATTTTTCTTCTACTTCTCAAAAAACCAATACTTCAAAATGTACTCATCCATAGAGTCCATAACTCATACTTCTACCATCAAAAGGTGAACCCAATGTGTATATATCTTTTTTCATTGGTGTTTCATTCAACTCAAATAGAATAACGCATTTCCCTTAGGCATAACTATAACAATTTGTCGGTATAAACAAAATCAGAACTCTAAAGACTAGGTCCTAAGTAACAGAAAATTCAACTTGGTCCTAAGTCCAAGTAACAGAAAATCAGAACTCTAAAGACTAGGTCCTAAGTAACAGAAAATTCAACTTCTAAAAGCTGGACAAAAATCCACCTATGCAACTGATATACGCACACTTTTAATAGAAAGGTGGCACCAAAATTATTGCAAGTACAACAGTCTTTTGGGAAGAGATAGTAGAATGGTGCCTACATCGAGTCTTACGGAGGTCAGCGGTTTTTTGAAATTCATTCAAATGTCGTGGCATTGATATGGAGGAGCTGATCCGGTCTCCATGAGTAATTGGCTGGTTGGTCATGTTGAATTCTTCCTAGCAGCCTTACTAATGGCAAAGTGACCAACATACCAACCAATATCGAGGGATTACTCACATTGACTCATCCAAGCATTCATCACCATTATGCACTACTACAAGTAGTTGTGGAGAATTAGAGTGCTATTAGTGATTTAAAAAACAAATTATAAACACTAGTTTAGAAACCGATTTAAGAGAGGACAATTTGAAAGTGGTTTAAATTAGTCTGGTTGATCCACACCAGTTCATTAAGGTTGTATCAAGAACTGGTACTTAAAGTGGTTCACTTCAATTAGATTTTCTTTGAAAACCAAACCATGCATAGCGTATACCACCACAACGTAGCAGCCGGCAAAAAGCTAGAAGGTTAGAATTGTGATATTGTTTTTACATTAGTTGCAAAACATTTAGTGAATTTGAAGGGAAGATTCCAAACTTAAAAGTTCCAAGATTTAAGTAACTCTAGTCATTAATTGTGCTAATAACACAATGTGGTGACAGAGATGAGTTCACACAGAAGACCACAAGAATCTTGGAGGAAGAAAATAATTTAGGCGCTGTTTGCTTTTGGTTTTTCACAATAATTATAGCAGGTTGCACTATGCAAAACCCAAGGTGTGCAAGTGGTATCCGTTTGTAACCTACTAGTGTTTCTCTTGCACTTTCCAAGTTTTCTTTCTCAATAATGGATAAATTGTAACAGTAACAGCTTTTCCCGATAATCAAACAAAGGCCAGGGCGATAATGCTCAGCAAATTAATATCGCCACTCACAAGGCTACAAACAAATAAAATTTAAATTTACAGAACACGCCTCTTTGTATTTCATGGTAAAAACAAAATTCAAAATTTGTTAAGATCACCACCACTACTAAAGTCTAAATAAATAAAACATTGCCTAAGCCAAATTCAAGCCATCACGTTGAGATACAAACATGACCAAAATAAATAATCAATTCCCACAATTTTTTACTTAATCTTCATCTGCGCCTGCAGGTTGATCTCCTCTCCTTGGACCACCAGCTGGTTTTGACATGATAATCTGTAGAAAAAAATTAAAAATCATATTCCACAGCTTTACACTCTGAAATTTAAACAATGATGTATGGAAACATCCATATTAAAACACACCTATTTGAAACCCCCTAATTTCAGTGTATCTTGTTACATCATATATCACTTCTCATATCTACATTTCAATAATCTAACTTTCTTTCAAGAAAAAATAGACGAAAATCTTGCATCCAACTTCACATAAGTTATATATACAATTGTAATAATCATCATAACATAGGCCTTATAGGCTCATCATCATAGCCATTTATTCCTCAATTGTTGCGCTTTTTAAACCGCAAGTTGTCATTACATTATATTTTTTAAACTACTTAAACACAAGACACTTCTACTACCAGCCTAAAAGCCTTAGACCTGCTATTATGTTGTTGAAGGAATTGTTTCACCCATACAAGTTCACAAATTAGAGACGTCGCTGCCCTATATTCAGTTGCAGTGGCTAAGATATTTTAGCAGCATCAGAAGAACTTGAGTCGTGGTATTGAATGATGATTGAGAAGAAATTGATGAATAGGATTCACCTTGGAGCATTACACTAGTCATTTGGGTCATGTGTTGGTAGGTAATAAGAGGAGGTGATGATGGTTTAGAGGATTTTGATTACATTTGAGATTGTTAGGAGCAACAAGGAACAACGAACTCAACTATAACGAGGACCTGTTGGATGGTATAAACATTTTGGACTTACACTACTTCTTGGTTCAGAAGAGTAATAACTCTTTGAAGCCAAAAATAGCACAAGACACATTTAGCAGCACATGCAGAGAGTTTATCCAACCCTGGAAACAAATCATGAACAAAACACACAAAAACCCGGGAAATATTAAAGAGAGGATCATTTGGAAAAAGAGAGATAATTTTTTCCATTCAATTTTTCAAAAGTAATGGTAGGAGTTCCAAAGGAGACAACAGGTCCAAAATACATTTTCGTTGGAGGAGACCAATAGAAAAGAAATAGCCAATAAGAAACAAATAGAGAAAGGTTTGACCTTCAACCCTGCCATAAATGAAGAATCGACAATTAGAACAGAGACGAGGAGGTCTAGCGAGAAGAAGGCAGCGCTTGGATGTCATGCGTCTAGCAGCAGCAAGCCAAGATTGTGCACTGGGAAAAAGTAAAGCAGATTATGCTTCCAAGACCGACAGGTTGGTTGTTGCTTGGAAAGACGCTTTAGTGCTAGTGGTTAGCAGACAAATCGTGGTGATGGTGAATGGTGACAAATGGCAGATACTTCGCCGAAGAAGATTGAGACTAGTAGAGCGGGCGAGATAAACCCGCTCTGATACCAACTTAAGATAAATAAAAGAGAATGTATTTCAAAGAGCTTGATCACACATCTCTTATGTTCTTAGGTTATCATAATTATATTGATAGAACTTTGATACAATGATTAAAGGGATTAGAGGGAAGAACCAAGATCAAAAACCCTAGGTTCAAAGATAGGTACAGCTCATAAGTATAGCATATAGCAGATTTCCAATATAACTTACTACCTATATTTAATACCCATTCTAACAATAAATATATTCTTTAACGATAAAAACTTGTTTCAAAGCTTGTTATTATTGTGGCTTAATAAAAATATGCTTCGAGGTACATATTGTGGCAGAATCTAGAATTGACAGGCAAAAATATGATCATTATTAGTTGATTACCTGGTCCACCCGCAGTACAGTGCATGCAGCATCTGCAGCATATTTAAGAGCAAAGAACCTGAACAGAAAAAACAATAAGATGAAACCGGTCTTTCAGGTGATATGAAGATAAATTCTGATTCCATATAATTATCTTAAATCATATAAATTGAAAGAATGCATAAACTCCATCAATTACAAGAGCTCTTAATTAATGTCTAAAAAAACTATTGGACAAAGCTTATCAAGGAAATCTACAAAACAATAATGAAGAGACCCTTTGTTATTTGCTCAAATTTTGGGGTTGTCACCATATAAAACATTCTTGTGTTAAGTATAGCTTACTTAGTCATATGGAGATCCCAAATGCTCAAGGTTGAAACATCCTTACAAACACCTTCTTCCAAATCAATGCCAACTTTAGCATTTCCAGATGCATGTTCTGCATACAGCGAAGATATGATCTCCATTGCATTTAACCCAGCATTCTCAGCCAAAGTTCTAGGAATCATTTCAAAACTTTCAGCAAATTTTGCTATAGCATACTGATCCAACCTGCAGTGCCATTGCAAACGTTTAGTCAATTCCATTAAAATGACAAATACCAAATAAGCATTGAACAAATTACTTAATAATGGAAAAAAATGAAGAAAAAAATCTCTAAGAGAGCTTAATTATCTGCTAGCTGATTCATTCACTTATATGGAATCTTACATCAGTAAAATACAAAAAAAGATATGATGATCTACACATAGGGCCAGATAAGCAATACAAAGGATGAGAACCTATTCTAACATGTGAACCCTACCCAGACAGTGTAACTATTTCCAAATAATAATACACAGTAATTGCAGGGTTAAAAATATTTGAGATTAAGATAGATATTAGAACATGTTTTGTTGACCTTAATATTTCTCAATGACTCCAGTGAGAAATGATATTGACATAACCCAAAAAATTGTATCAGACACATGATAAAAAAAATGAGCCTCAACATTGAAACAGAGGAAGACATATCCAAGAAGATAACAACACATTAGTGGTGAATGATCCCAAAGGGCTAATAGTCAATGAAATGCAAATACATAATAACAAATGTATGTTGAAGCATGCGGTATCTAGATGTAGACAATTTGTTAAACAATTTTTCATGGATGTATCAAATTCTTTATAACCAGTTGCACATGGAACTTAACATATTAAAAGCTTACTTCTGTTTGAAACAAAAATTAGAATAATAATAAAATTTCACAGTTCTTTTACCCACTCGGGCATCTCTTCAATATTGCAGTTGCTTAAAAATGCCTTACTTGTTAGACTTCAGCAAATGATATAAAATCTTCATAAAATAATAATTGGATATTGATAGCCTTATACCAGATAATTAATAGCATTACCAAAAATCAAAATCATACAACCAAATTCCTCGTGTAATTATAATGAATAGAAGAAGGATGTGTGTGAAAAAAACACAAATGTATCCCCAAGAATTCTAACCACTGTTTGAAAGTGAAAAGGAAAATAAAAAGTACCCAGTTTCTCCGAAAGAAAAGTCTTTCACCCGTTTAGCTAACTCAATTTCAGTGGCTGCAGCCCCAGGTACAGTACGGCTATCCCTGCACATGGCCTGATAAATAATTGCATGGAAAATGATTAATCCATGTTCCAATAAGCTAAAGCATTCAATTGTTTTTAAAATATGCCTCCAAACAATTAATCCATATTTCAATTAGCTAAAGCATTAAATTGCTTTTAAAAAAAGTGCCTCCAAACAGATGTAATAAGCAATATTAATTCTGAGATTTGCAGGCTTGCAGCGCTGAGTTTACATGATTAATGGAGGAAAGTAAGAAAGTGAAATTTAAATCTAACTCAACCTCACAAAACAAGTTTACAAGGTAAGGTTTACAACCAATTATATATTATAATTTGGCCATATAGTTGATGTGGGATTTCCAACACATAGAAATATCAGAAAATTACCTCTTCAAGATCATTCAAAATTTCAGAACATTGGAAATTACCTTGTAAGTGTTCACTCCATCATCCACTGCTCTTTCAAGATCATCTAGTATACTATCAGTACTTCCTCGTAGAACAACAGTGGCCACAGAATTTCCACCCTCTTCATTTTTTACAATAGTCACCTGCATATCAATAATACAAGAGGAAGTTGCCTATCATACTTATAAATGAGAGGAACAAAAAGAATCAAGCCAATCAACTAAGTGCACGTCATACTTGAAATAAGCAGTGTATTTTACATTGTCAGTGCATAGCCTATTTTCTCATAAAATAATATAAACAAGAAACATGGAACAAAGAAGATGACAGAACTCATTCAGGCTTGAACATACCCTGACACCACCAATTTCCTGAACTGAAACAGAATCCACATATCCAAGATCATCCGGGTTTGGTTGGCAGAGTTTCAGCTATGGCAGGAAAATAAAATTGGTTAGACAGAAAGTATAAAACATCTTTACATAACCAAATAAGCAAAAACACAAACCATAGCAACAGAACCAGTTGTTCTGCAAAATCGACGTAGTTCAAACTTTGAGCTGATTTTTAGAACCATAAGCCTATAAGCAGTAATCTTGAAGTTAGAAAACAATATAGGCTTGAACACTTACGATGTTCATATTAATTCAATAGTAAGAAACAATTAAAACCACCAAAAAGGGATAAAGACTTCACTTGTAACGCTCACAGAAATGTAAAGCCATCTCTCCAACTGCTCCTCCACTGACAATCACTTTGGCACCAGAATCTGCTACTGCCTTGATAAGCTCCTCTATTTTAGCCTCTTCAGTCTTTGAATAATTTTCCAGCTATATACATCAAAATGAAGAGAGAAAATCCAATTAGCAAAGCATCAAATAATATAAGAAAACAAAACATTAGAAAAATCAGGGTACATAAAATCCCAAGGCTCCACTGGTGGTACAGCATCAGGTATAATAAATAAAACCATTGCCTAATACAGAAAAGTTGAGGATCAAAATAACAGATTATTGCCAAATTGTCTTACAACTTTAAATTTAAACATAAAATTGTTTTCAATAAAAAAAATCCAGCCACAAATCACTTCAAAAAATATCAGCATGAAAAAAATAGATGAAGGCACAAATAAAGGCATAATTTGAGAAACTCCATGCTAGTGTGCATTAAAGAAGACTTGTTACATAAAAATAATTATGTATAGCTGAAAATACTCAGCATTCGGAGTTCTTTATCAACTTTAATCACGTATTGACCAAGTACTACAGACCTTTTAGGATTTTCGTGTTTTAAGTTATAACAATAGAAGACTATGTAGAAGCAATAAAGCATAGTCACACCCAAAATATCATGATAAATGAACATAGAAACCTCAGCAGCAATGTCACCAGACAAAATCTACAAGACAATGACTTAGCCCAAAATAATACCTTATCAGAACTTTCCAAATTATCAGTGGGAGAAAACTTAAACTTTGTAAAAAGAAACAATACCACAAGTTTATGATTCTCATTACTGCATTAGGATTTAGCTATAGTACCCAACCAAAATCCACTTCCAATCTTGTTATTTTGGAGACAGCTAGATCTCCAGCTTATAAGATCAGACACAATATAATCAAACAATAAAAAAATACAACTACAAAAAAACAGTAAGTAGAAGATAGTGATCCAATTCAAACTCTAGTCGTTTTGACATACCTGCTCTGCTGTATGTATGAGGACAGTTCCTTTAGTCTCAGTTGCTGATGTATCAACACCACCAGCAAACACAGCAACCTTAAACAACACAGATAAAAGACCTCAGCACAAGACAGTTTAACAATTTGCCAATATGTTTTCATTGGAAGAAAAGTATTGATATATTGATTTTTATCAAATATAATCAATGTAGAAGATTATAGAAACAGATTTTGCTCCATGATGATAGGAAACTATGCATGTCAACAAAAAGTGAGAGAGAACAAATAACTTCATTGAAATTACTAGAGCTTCAATGTTGAAGCATATAATGCAACATGCATGACACAACACTAATCTAGTATAAGTAGCAGGTAATACTCAGTTAAAAATACATCTCAAAATTAGTCAATTCATACTTATACTAAATCCCTTTTTGCAATAGGTAGTATGTGTAGCCTTCCAAATTTACAAACCCATATACAGTTTAAATTTTAAAGCCACAAATGAACCCAACAGAAATATGACTAAATAATGTTTAATGATGGTTCATCAAAGAACACTACTAAAGAAAGTACTTTATAAATTCACGTTACGTACCTGCCAAAATTTTGGGACAAAGTCACAAACCATTGCAAACTAAAAATAGCTAGCATTGAAAACTCCACACACAAACTGTAGACTATACATTCTATCAAAAATATGAATCTAATTCGAAGACTTTTATAAATGCAGTAACATAACAACTCAATAATTAAACCTCAAGTTATAGCAGGTATTCCATCTACTCGACTTGGCTTACTATGTTGGTTTTTATTGTTGTTTCCTTTTCTTATTATTTCTAAAACATTAATAATGCTTTAGTCCTCTCACCTTATTTGTTTTGGCCCTCTTAACATTTAAACACCCAACCCCACTTAGTCCTTTTAATTAACAAATACATCCAAATTCAATTCCACTAATAACTTTGTCAACACTGCAAGACTCTGTCTTATTGCCACTAATCTTATGGCATACAGAATTGATCTTCGTAAAAATCACGCCAATCTCAAGCAAGAGTATGCCTAATGGTGGAATGGAGAACTATTTGGTTTGGAGATATTGGAATGGAGAATTATTAGTAGAGGAGATTCAAAACTGATATAAACATGAAATTGGGATGTGATGAACAGTGGGCCTCAAAACGTTGAAGTCTAAGTCAAATGGAGATGAGGTTTGAGAGAAGATATTGGACTCATTGATAGTAAATACTGATGAAGGAGGCTTGAGGTAGATCTCTATAGTAACATAATTGCATCTAAGACAGTGATATTTTGTTAGGATGAAAGGTAGTTGGGTTTATTTGGTCCTTTTTTCTTAACATATACAAAAAAAGTCGTGCAATTTGCTACTTAGGACATACAATTTCAAATGCAGTATCTGTTTTCTGCTACCAAGTTCAAATCAAATTCAATAATGTTCCCTTGTATTGAAATTACAAAAAGAAAAGTAGCAATAACAAAGGAAAAAAAAAAGATGAAGAAAAGAACAAAGTGGAAAGGAAGGAAAAATATGTTGAGGCATAGTTTATTAACTAGACTTTGTTTCAAGATGTCAACAATGACCTCTTTTAAAGAGAGGTCGGATCATTAGACTTTTGGTACAAGAGAGATTAAAATATTGTTTTATTTGATTATCGAATTCCACTGAAATATGGCATTCATACATAACCGTATCAATGTACAAATCTATAACTTCTGTGAAAAGAATTTCAAATGGAGAGTCTGTTTTGAATTGCTGCAAATGGCTTGATTGTGGAGTTCACAGCTGTGTTATATATATGCTATATTTCCCATGCGAGAAATTAGTTTTTGTGGTTCAACATGTTACCAATTTCAATGCGTTTCATGATTTAACCCTCAAGTGTAGCACACCCCTTTTCTAATTTTTTGTTGTAGAATGGACAAATGTTGCACATTCTAAAGTGTACGAGCAACATGAACCATGTTAAGCTAAATTAGAAGACAACTTAACACCATTAACAGAGCTATTAACTAGAGGTGTTAGAATGTTTGCTGGAGCTAAAAGAAAGAATTAACTAGTTAAACATTTTAATTAAACTTTGAAGTGAGGAAACAAAACAAAAAAAGGTTAGAGAACAAAACCAAAACAAAAAATAGAGTCAAACAATTAAGGTACTAATTTTGCCTTTTTTCTTACAGTCAGTCATGCATAATTATGTGAGAGAATATGTTGAAGAAGATAATAATAGACTAAGGCTAAAAATGAAGCCTTCACATATTACACAGGTCAAACTAAAAGTATGGCCTTACCACTAATCAAATATCAAATTAATGAACCAGTGAAGAAAACACTGAACTAGAAAACCTGAAAGTATGTCCTAAAATCATCTAGCATAGAGTACGGAAAAATGACAATGATAAGACAGTTTTGAAGGATCTCGTTCTCAACAAATAAATCGAGTAGACACCAAAAAAATTCAACACAGAGAAAGCTCACCTTTGCCTTCTCTGCTTGCTTTACAGTCCCAACAGCATCACTTTTCAACACCATTCCTTGAACTACTGTGCTGTTATGCAAGCCCCCTCCCAAGAGCTTTGCAACGCGAATGTTGTCCACATTAAAGTTTGCTGGGTTTTTCGGACATACTTGGATGCAAGCCTATTTTCCAAAACAAAGTTCAGATTATAAACAGTTTTATGCTAGTAAAGCACTTTATCATAGTAAAATGGATCCGGATGTACTCACATCAGCAACAAGTGAGCATATGGTATTTTCTAGACCAAACTGCTTGCTAGCAACCGCTGCTTTCATTCGAGAAACAATTTGCTCCTTATCACGAACATCCATATTTTCCGAACCTTCCTCAACCAGATCATCCAATATTTGAACAGTCTGAAACATTACAAGGAATTAGAGCGAGAGAAAGCAGCAACGTCAGACAATATTCAAAGATGAATCACTATGCTCCAATCAAAACCAAAAAACCTTGTTGATTGCTTTAGTGTATCCACTGATTATCTCGCTCGGATGCAAACCCATCCTAATAAGATCCTCAGCACCCTGCAGGAGCTCCCCAGCAAATGAAATAGTTAAGTTAGCTCCATCCCCAATCTCCTCTTGTTGAGCCTTTCCGGCCAAAACCAAAATTTTGGCAGCAGGATGCTGAACTTCAAGTTCGTTCACAATTGTCCCTGCGTCATTCGTGACAAAAAGCTTGTCCAAGTGATTTATAACCATCTTGTTCATACCTGAAGCAGATCAAACAGAAGATTACAAACAATCTAAATCTATCGAGACAAACCTTCCTTCTGTAAATATCAGCAACAGATTCATACACGAACGAAGAAAAAAACTTTCCCAGAACCCAAAATGAAAAACTCCCCTGGAAAACGAAATCAAAAACTACTCATTCTCAAGCCTCCTCAAACTTCCAAGCACATGACATTTACTCTTACTCTTAGTACTGCGTCCCGAATAAACGCTAGATCAACAAACATGAAAACGTACACATGCCCGCATTATAAAAATCCAAACTTTCGGAATCTGAAGGTGCAACATCCACTCGGGGTGAGTTAAAAAACGTAAAAACGAAAAAGGGTAAGCGCGATCGTTACCATTGGGGCCAAGGGAAGTTCGAGTGATGGTGGAAAGTTGTTTGCAGGCGTCGATGTTCTTGAGAACGGCCTCATCGAGACCAGAAAGGTGTTTGTGGCCTTCCTTGAGCATGGATTGAATCCCATAGGGTTGAATGTTGAAACCCATGTTC